>Ga0194126_10002718_pt1 | contig 28529 bp, 25 predicted proteins | sample TA2KigC150mmetaG_FD_148641 | JGI IMG/M metagenome (GOLD analysis project Ga0194126, IMG submission 148641) | Freshwater microbial communities from Lake Tanganyika, Tanzania - TA2015035 Kigoma Deep Cast 150m | ecosystem: Environmental > Aquatic > Freshwater > Lake | place: Tanzania: Lake... | reverse complement strand
CGGCAGGTCGTTATCTGACATTAAGAAAAGAGTTGGTATTCGCAAAATCTATTATGGCGGCAATCACGGACTGGATATATCGGGACCTAATCTTCGGTTTACGCATCCAAAGGCCCTGGCATCACATTTGGATATTGAATCTGTATCATGCCGGCTCAAGAAAGAAATTGCAAATATACACGGCGCATGGATCGAAAACAAAAAATACAGTGTGAGCCTGCATTTCCGCTCAGTAACGAAGGAGGATATCCCTCGTGTAAAAAATGTTTTTCATGCAGTAGCAGACGAGTTTATTGAGCAAGAAAGGTTAAGTGTGATCAAAGGGAAAAAGGTGATCGAACTGGCCCCTTGTGTGCAATGGAACAAAGGCAGCGCTGTCCTCTGGATATTAAGACACCTGGAGGATAAATGCATGCCTTTATATATAGGCGATGATCAAACCGACGAGACAGCCTTTAAAACCCTTAATAAAAAAGGCATTGCCATACGGATCGGAAGGTCGAAAGAGACTGCTGCACATTACTACTTAAAGGGGTATTGGGAGATGCCAAGATTACTGCAACAGATACAATATACTATTGTGATGGCTCAGAAAGAAAAAGTATTGACCTATTGCCTGGAGAAGTGAAGGTATGAACTGGTATCAAGTCGGCGTAAAGGAATTATTTCAAAAACTCAATACTTCAGAGAACGGCCTGAGCGAGACAGGGATTCGTCAGCGCCTTGAGCAGTTCGGCCCGAACAAGCTTGCTGAAGAAGAAAGGATAAGCAGGCTGAAAATACTTCTTCACCAGTTTACAAGCCCGCTGATTTATATTTTGCTGATAGCAGGAGTGGTAACTCTGTTGCTCAGGGAATATATCGATTCCGGGGTTATCTTCGCTGTAGTAATCCTCAACGCAATCATAGGGTATTTTCAGGAATATAAGGCCGAAGAGAGTGTGCGTGCGCTGAAAAAAATGGTTGTGCCAAAGGCAAAGGTCCTGAGGGAAGGAAAAGAGAAAGAGATACACAGCGAAGAGCTTGTGCCGGGTGATATTGTTTTACTTGCCTCCGGCGTCAGGGTGCCTGCCGACCTGCGCCTTTTTAAAACTATTGAGCTTAAGGTTGAAGAGGCAATGCTCACCGGGGAATCCGTACCGGCTGAAAAGATGACCCATCCTCTGAAGGAGTCCAATCTGACTCCGGGTGACCAGAAGAATATGGCATTTATGGGAACAATCGTTGTAAGCGGCAGGGCAAAGGGTGTTGTTGTGGAGACAGGCAGGAGAACGCTGCTCGGGAGCATTGCACAGGAGGTGAAAGAGGCAGGGCTGGTAAAAGCTCCCCTCCAGGTAAAGATACACAACTTTGCCAGGACCATCGGATTTATTGTTTTAGGAGCTTCTTCTCTGCTCTTCCTTGTCGGCCTGCTGATCGGCGAAAGCGCAAAAAACATGTTTATGACGGCAATAGCTGCTGCAGTAGCAACAATACCCGAAGGTCTTCCCATTGTGGTAACGATTGCCATGGCTGTAGGAGTGGCAAAGATGGCAAGACAGAACGCCATTATCAGAAAGCTTCATGCTGTCGAGACTCTTGGAAGCACAACAGTCATCGGGTCAGACAAAACAGGAACGCTCACAAAAAATGAGATGACAGTAAAACTTGTATTTGACGGACAGCATACATATGAGGTCGGAGGAAGCGGCTACGAACCGAAAGGTGAAATAACCCGTGAAGAGATATCCGTAGACGCCGGGGAAGTAAAAAATCTCATCCCCGTGCTGCGCATAGGTCTTCTTTGCAATGAATCGAATCTCTATGAAGAAGACGGTCAATATAAGATCGACGGAGACCCGACAGAGGGCGCCCTTATCGTCTCGGCTATAAAGGCAGGGCTTAAGCCGGAGGATGAAAAGGAGAAATATGAGCAGATAGCGATCATCCCTTTTGAGTCAGACCGCGGCTACATGGCAACCCTCCACAAGCACAGGGGTAAGAAAATCATATTTGTAAAGGGAGCTCCCGAGAAGGTGCTGGACATGTGTGCGGGCTCTCCCGACGAAAGGGAGTTTAATAAGAAAGAAGTTCACAGGGTTGCTTCGGAATTTGCAAAAGAAGGGTTACGCGTTCTTGCATTTGCATACAGGGATGCGCCGCCCGAACTTGAAGAACTCACCTGCAGGGAAGCGGAATGCAGGGATATCGATTCCGGTCTTGTTTTTGCAGGACTTCAGGGAATGATAGACCCTCCCCGGCCGGAGGCGATAGAGGCAATCGAGGGATGCAGGAAAGCCGGAATCCGGGTGGTAATGATAACCGGAGATCATGCGGTTACAGCCAGAGCCATTGCTAAAAAGCTTGGCCTTGCTGATGAGAACGCAGAAGTCCTTACAGGAAAAGATATCGAAGGGATGGACGACTCCCTGCTTTTTGAAAGAGTGAAAAGCATTTCTGTCTATGCACGGGTATCGCCCCAGCATAAATTGAGGATCACGCAGCAATTAAAGGAACACGGAGAGACAGTTGCCGTCACCGGAGACGGCGTAAACGACGCCCCGGCCCTCAAGACAGCCCATATCGGCGTTGCAATGGGAAAAACCGGAACAGACGTTGCGAAGGAAGCTTCTGATATGGTACTTGCTGATGACAACTTTGCAAGTATCTTTCATGCGGTGAGAGAGGGAAGAATAGTGTTTGACAATATCCGCAAGGTCACATTCTTTTTAATACCTACAGGAATTGCTGCCATACTCTCTATTTTAGGAACAATTATTTTAGGTGTGCCGATACCCTATGTGCCTGCCCAGCTACTCTGGATCAACCTTGTAACAAACGGATTGCAGGATGTTGCCCTTGCATTTGAACCCGGAGAGAAAAATATATTGGGAAGGCCGCCCAGGGATCCGAAAGAAGGAATAATGAACAAACTCCTCATAGAGAGGACCATTATCGTTGGTCTTCTCATATCTGCAGGTGTCGTATATAATTTTATTACAGCGCTCCAGGCGGGTGATTCACTCGAAAAAGCAAGGACTGTTGCAGTGACAACCATGGTATTTTTCCAGTTCTTTCAGGCATGGAACAGCCGCTCGGAACTTCAGTCGATATTCCGGATAAGCCCGCTTAGCAACCCTTTTCTTTTTTACAGCATGATAGCCGCATTTCTTGCCCAGCTCTCGGTAATTTATGTGCCTGCGCTTCAATGGGTATTCAGAACCGAACCTATTTCCATGAACGAATGGGCTCAAATATTAATGGTTTCTGCAACCGTCATAATTGTAGTAGAGGCGGATAAATGGATAAGAAGGCGGAAAAACCAGCAGGTCTCACACTGATGGGCGCAGGCATTTTCATATTTGCCCTTTCTGCCGGAGACCAAACAGTTACGGTGTCGGTTGCAAAAAGCAGACAATTTCAGACAATTCGCATTAAGGATGCCGGTTCCGGCATGGACAGGGAAACTCTTGATAATATCTTTGTCCCATTTTATATCAAAAAGCGCGGTGGAACCGGCCTCGGAATGGCTATAGCAAAAAAGGTAATCGAAGGGCACAAAGGGAAGATTGCGGTGGAAAGCGAGGCTGGAAAGGGAACGGAAGTATTGATAGAGTTGCCTTATAAGGCCATGCATTCAGGAAAGGAGGGTATATGATCAGGAAAGGGCATTTAATTCTCGCAATCATTTTCATTGTTGCCGGACTAAGCACAAGTTATTTTAGCGTTTATGCTGAAAAGGCGCCGGCAATGGAAAAGGCGATTAATGCCGACGTTTGTTACGGTTGCCACGGCGTTATCAGGAATCTCCATGCATCAGGGAAGCATGTTGTGGTCAATTGTTCTTTTTGTCATAGCGGCTTTGAGAAACATCTCACCGCTCCAATCCCGGAGAACAGGCCGGCGACTGATACCTCATGGGAAACATGCGGGCAATGTCATAAAGAACAATACGACAGTTTCATGAAAGGTTCTTACCACAGACCCGCAAGGGATGAAAAGTCCCAGCTTACGAACAGGTCGCCAAACCCTTTCTGGGACAAGATCATGATGGGACACAGCTTTACTATTGAACATGCCCTGACTAGACCCCATCTCTGGATGCTTATTGACCACCTTGCTGTTGACAGGGCTTACGGCGGCCGTTTTCAGGGGAAAAACGGGTGGCAATATATTTTCGAGAAAGGAAAAGCATGGGATGTGCTTGCGGACAAATACGCCGATTCCAATGAACAAAAACCTTTCATCCCCCGGAGTGACGCAGCAGCGAACGCAGTCTGTCTGCAGTGTAAATCACAGGACCACATTCTCGACTGGGCATATATGGGAGACTCAGGAAAAGGCGCAAAATGGTCGAGGACGTCGAACGTTGTAGAACTTGCGAGGACATTGCAGCATGGGATGAACTGTTTCCACTGCCATGACCCCCATGCTGCAAAACCAAGGATCATTAACGACCCTCTAATTGATTCTCTTGCAGCACCGGATGAAAGTACAATCTGGCATAAAGATCCCAACAGGACAGGAATAAAGGTCATCGAGATGGGGATGAGGGGTTATGTGAGAAAGATTGCGATGCTTGAAAAGTATGACACAAAGCTTCAATGCGGGCAGTGTCATGTGGAGTATACCTGCAACCCCGGATACGATCCCCAGAATCCCGATACGTCTCAATACACCGTCATAATGGAAGACAGAAGGACAAACCACATTCCCTATAAAGAGGTTTTTGAACTTTATGACCATTATGTAAACAAAAACAGTTTTCTTGACTTCAAGCATACACTCACCGGAGGGCTTCTCTGGAAAGCGCAACACTCTGAGGCCGAAACGTTTTACAATTCAAAACATTCGAGAGCAGGCGCAGGATGCAATGATTGTCATGCGCCAAAGATAAGAGATAAAGCGACCGGGAAAAACTATACCTCTCATGTGCCGTTAACCCCAAAGGTTCAGCTTAAAGAGACATGTCTGAGGTGCCATTCGGAATGGACTGAAGAAATGGCCGTATATGCAATCGACTCAGTAAAAGCCTATACAAAGGGAAGAATGAGAAAGGCTGAATTCTGGCTGTCTGAGTTGATTGATAAGATTGTTGAAGCGGGGAAAAAAGGCGTAGACAAAGAGACGATAAAGAAGGCGCAGGACCAGCATCTCAGGGCTCATATCCTCTGGGAATGGTGGACGGCAGAGAACTCGGACGGCTTCCATAATCCGGAAATGGCGCGGGAATCTTTAACGCGGTCCATCGATGAATCACAAAAAGGGATTGAAATTCTGAATGCGGCAATGGTGAAAGGAAGGTAGAAAATAATAAATACAAAATTTCATTAAATCACATAATCAGAATCTGAAGATCCGGAATATGGTTAGGTGTGATAAGCATGCTTCGCCGAAGGAGAAGAGTTCAGGCAAACAAATTTTCTTTAAAAGGAGGCGATAATGCGCAGAGTAATTTATTTTCTGATAACCAACCTGGCGATAGTAATCGTGCTGGGGATTGTGCTGAGACTTCTTGGTATTGAACCTTATATAACACCCTATGGATTGAACTATCAGTCACTGCTGATTTTCGCAGCGGTATTCGGTATGGGAGGGGCATTTATCAGCCTTGCGCTTTCCAAATGGAGCGCAAAGAGACTGACAAGGGCTCAGGTGATTACTTCGCCTGTCAGCGAGACAGAACGCTGGCTTGTGAGAACGATAAGCGAACTTGCTTCCAAGGCCGGCATTGGTATGCCCGAAGTTGCCGTATATCCCTCTGATGACATGAACGCCTTTGCAACGGGAATGAAGCGCAATAATTCTCTTGTGGCAGTATCGAGCGGGATGCTGCGTCGCATGGATAAGGAAAAAATTCGTGCTGTGCTGGCTCATGAAATTGCACATGTGAAAAACGGGGACATGATAACCCTTGCGCTCATACAGGGTGTAGTGAACACTTTTGTGATATTCTTTGCCCGCATTATTGGCTACACAGTAGACAGAGTGATACTCAGAAATGAGAGGGATCACGGCATAGGCTTCTGGGTGACCACCATCGTTGCGGAGATATTCCTCTCAATACTGGCTTCAATAATCGTCTTCTGGTTTTCGAGAAAGAGGGAGTACCGTGCAGACAGCGGCGCCGCAGATTTTGTCGGCAGAAAACCGATGATCGGCGCACTCGAGTCCCTGAAGGCGTCCATAGAGCAGCCTCATCTGCCTGATCAGATGGCGGCGTTCGGCATCTCCGGAACGAAAAAGCGGGGATTGAGAGCGCTCTTCGCAACCCATCCGGATCTGGATGACAGAATCAGGGCGCTTGCGGAGGCGCAAATTCCCGATTATAAACCTTAGCAAAGTCTCTACGAGTTCTCGAAATAAATGATTTTGTGTATGCTGTTCCCGGGAATCCATCGTCTCCGAATGCAGAGGTTCGCGGAGATAAATTTAAGCATTGCGGGGATTCAAAAAATCAATACCAGGCACAGCTGATTGTGGGTCTTTAAAGACCATGTCTAAAAAAGGACAAACGTATTGTGATCTCCATAGAATATCTTTTAACAGCTGCTGCGGCACTTCTGCTTGTTAGTATTATTGCAAGCAAAGCCTCTGACAAGCTTGGAATTCCTGCTCTTCTCCTCTTCCTAATCGTAGGTATGCTTGCGGGTTCTGAATGCCCCGGTGGAATTCACTTTGATGATCCTTATCTCGCCCAGTTCCTTGGCGTAGTAGCGCTCTCCTTTATCCTTTTTTCAGGCGGACTCGACACCAACTGGCGGAGCGTGCGGCCTGTTCTCAAAAGCGGGATAGCCCTGTCATCAATAGGAGTGCTTGCAACTGCCCTCCTGGTTGGATGGTTTTCGGTCTCCCTCCTTGGTTTTACATTATTCGAGGGGCTGCTTCTCGGTGCAATCATTTCATCAACTGATGCTGCAGCAGTATTTTCGGTATTAAGGTCCAAAAAAGTCAGTCTGCGGGGCAACCTGAAACCGCTGCTTGAGCTGGAATCCGGAAGCAATGATCCGATGGCCGTTATGCTCACCATAGGTTTTGTAGGACTTCTGCTTAACCCGACCAGATCCCCTCTTGGTATGATTCCTATGATCTTGCAGCAGATAGCGCTCGGAACTGCTGTCGGGTATGCTATGGGCAAGGGTATGGTTTTCTTGCTGAACAGGATACGATTGGAATATTCAGGGCTTTATCCTGTTTTAAGCCTTTCCCTTGTACTGCTCACCTATGGAACCACTGCAACTATCGGAGGGAACGGTTTTCTTGCAGTATATATTTCAGGATTGCTCATGGGAAATCAGAATTTCATCCACAAAACAAGCCTCAAAAGGTTTCATGACGGACTCGCATGGCTGATGCAGATATCCATGTTCCTGACCCTGGGGCTTCTGGTGTTCCCTTCGCAGCTTATGCATGTCATACTAACCGGTCTGCTTGTCTCCCTGTTTTTGATGCTCATAGCCCGTCCTGCCGGTGTATTCCTTACCCTGATCAATTCCGGGATGAGCTTTCGGGAGAAAACCATGGTCTCATGGGTTGGGCTGAGAGGAGCGGTACCGATCATTCTGGCGACATTCCCCCTCCTCGCCGGCGTACCCCGGGCAGAAACCATCTTCAATATAGTTTTTTTTATTGTCCTGACTTCTGCATTATTTCAGGGCTCGACGATACCCCTTGTTGCACGCTGGCTTAAAGTAGATGCCCCTTTGCCTGAAAAAGCACGCTACCCCATTGAATGTGATTCAACAGAAAATCTGAAATGCAACCTTGTTGAGATAGAGATCCCGGATGATTCTGCAGTAATGAACAAACAGCTGGTTGACATCGGCATTCCTGAAGGAGTTCTTATTGTTTTGGTAAACAGGTCGGGTGAACTCTTCATTCCGGGAGGAAATACGGTTCTCATGCGCGGCGATAAACTGCTTGTTCTTTCTGATGAAAGCGCTCTTCCTATCTTGCGTGAGATTTTGGAAAAGAAATTGACACAATAGAGCAGCAGCAAAATAAAAGTCAAGATGTTGACTATAGGAGGCCGTAAAAAATGTACTTAAAACGCTGGCACCAATCTGCTCCTCTTTCTCTGTGCATGCGACTGGAAAATATCTGCATAGAATTATTGCAAGACCAATACGGAAAGGAGTGACGGAAATGAATAATCATTCTGTTATTGCCTATTTTTCGATGGAGATCGGTCTTGAGAGCGGAATGCCGACTTACAGCGGAGGTCTTGGGGTGCTTGCAGGGGACACCATTCGTGCAGCCGCAGATCTCAAGGTTCCGATGGTTGCCATGACTTTGCTTTATCGGAAAGGCTATTTCCGCCAGAAACTGGATGAGAGGGGATGGCAGATTGAGGAACCGGAAGAATGGGTGGTAGAAAACATTCTGGAAGAAATGCCACAGAAAGCATCAGTTTCAATTGAAGACAGGACTGTTCATCTCCGCTCATGGAAATATGAAGTGAAAGGAATAACCGGGGCAACAGTGCCTGTCTATTTTCTGGACTGTGATCTTCCGGATAATACTGAATTTGACAGGACACTGACCTATTTTCTCTATGGAGGAGATCAATATTATCGCTTGTGCCAGGAAATTATCCTCGGGGTCGGCGGCGTAAGAATGCTACGTGCTTTGGGATATAAAGACATAAAACGTTTCCATATGAACGAAGGTCACTCAAGCCTGCTTGCAGTTGAGCTTCTGAATGAACAGGCAGAAAAGACAGGGATGGAACCAACCCGGTCCGAAGATATTGAAGCTGTCAGAGAACAATGCGTTTTTACAACCCATACACCGGTACCCGCAGGACACGATCAGTTCCCCATCGAGTTAGTGCAACGTATAGTTGGTCCACGTGAAGATTTTTTTAAAATAAAAGATATTTTCCTGTATAACGGCCTGTTTAATATGACATATCTTGCTTTGAATATGAGCCGTTTCATTAATGGAGTAGCAAAAAAACACGGGGAAATTTCGCGGCTGTTGTTCGGAGGGCATACAATCGATGCTATTACGAACGGAGTTCATGCAGCTACCTGGGTGGCAGAACCATTCCAGGTTCTTTATGACCAATATATCCCGGGATGGAGAGAAGATAATTTCAGCTTTAGATATGGACTTAATATCCCCAACGATAAAATCCGGCAGGCTCATATCCTGACAAAGGAGAAATTAGTTCAGTTCATAAATAACAAAACAGGTATTTATATGGAAAAAGATGTGTTTACAATCGGCTTTGCGCGACGTGCTACAACATATAAGAGAGGAGACCTCCTCTTCAATGACATGGAACGCCTCAGACGGATCGCATCAGAAACCGGTAAAATTCAGGTTATTTACGCAGGTAAAGCCCATCCGGCAGATTACGGGGGCAAGGATGTAATCAAACGAATTGTTTATGCAAAGGAATATCTTAAAAAGGATATAAAAATAGTATATCTTGATAATTATGATATGGAACTTGGGAAAATGATTATCTCAGGCGTTGACCTGTGGCTTAATACACCACAACCTCCCCAGGAGGCTTCCGGAACGAGCGGTATGAAGGCAGCGCTAAACGGCATCCCAAGTCTGAGCGTTCTTGACGGGTGGTGGATTGAAGGTCATATAGAAGGGATAACCGGATGGTCGATTGGGGAAAGTGACAAAGATGCCGAAAAAAACCGGGATAGCCGGCAGGACGCACATTCGCTCTATGATAAACTGGAGAAAACGGTTCTCCCGATGTATTATCACAGTCGGGAGCAATATGTGAATATAATGCGGTATTGCATAGCAATTAACGGTTCGTTTTTCAACACTCACAGGATGATGCAGGAATATGTGCTCAAAGCCTATTTTTAATGAAACGGCTAAACAGTAAATCAGCGATACTAATAAGGTCATAAGCAGTAAGACATTGATTATGAAATCCCTCCTAACCTCCCCGGAATCGAGTCGTACCGACCTTTGCATAAGGGAGGAATGGTTCGGCAGGCTCACCATGACATTTGTCATCCTGAGCTTGTCATCCTGAGCTTGTCGAAGGATGGCAAAGAGGGGCGTGGTGAGATTTTTTGATAATGATGCCTTACTTAAGCACTCCTTAGTAACTGTTTCAATTCGGGATAAATAATTGCAATATTTCTGTATAATAGTTGAAGAAAAGAGAGGTTCTTAAATTTTCGGTTGATACCGTCTTCTATGGCTGTGCTTTTTAAGTAGCCATTGCTTCAAAAAAGGAGGAAGCTATTATGTTCTCGTTTACGTCTTGCAGAGATAAGTTAAAAATGTGTTTTATGATTTTTTCAATATTATTTTTCACGGTATATGCTCATGCAGAATCCGACAGGGGGCTTTCAACCGGTGAAACACTATATGTCCCTGTCTATTCAAATATCTATGCCGGGCCAAAAGCCGTCCCGCATCAGCTTGCCACAATGCTGAGCATACATAATATCGACCCGAAAAATGCAATAACAATATTAAAGGCAGATTATTATGATTCAAACGGGAAATTCATAGAAAGCTATATCAGCAAACCGATAAACCTTAAACCATTTGCTCATAACTTTTTCTACCTTAAGGAATACGATACAAGAGGCGGGCCGGGAGCCAATTTTATTGTAAAATGGCGTGCGGATAAAAAAGTCAACCAGCCGGTTGTTGAAGCAATAATGTATGGATCAAGAGCGGGTTTGTCTTTTACCTCTCCGGGTCGGGTAATCACCGAATACGCAAAATAAGGGATGAACGAATTGAAACGTTCATCCCTGCAGCAGCAAATACTCAGAAGTACAAAAGTAAGGCTGCCTTGATGCCATTCCCGCTCGAAGCGGGTCATCGCGAAGAGTCGCATCGACTTGTCGGGTCGCCTCAGGCGAGTCGCCGGGGAGAGAATCTTTCTGCAAAACCCGGAAGGATTGCGGACAGGCCGCAATGACAAGAATAGCAACAATGCTGTCTTTTTAACAACCTTATCAGCACCCGATACTATTACACTGTTAGAGGGAACATGGAATACGAATTCCTTAAATCTCTGGAAGTTATATTCATCGCATCCGCTGCGGTCATTTTGCTGCTTTACAAGCTGAAGATACCTTCTCTTATCGGGTTTATCATCGCCGGGATAATCATCGGTCCGCACGGCGTCGGGCTGATAAAGGATACCCACTTCATAGAGATGCTCGCCGAGATCGGAGTAATACTTCTTCTGTTCACAATCGGCATCGAATTTTCCATGGCAAAACTGTTCAGAATCAAGAAGGCTGTTCTGGGCGGTGGCGGATCTCAGGTCATGTTTACCATCGCGGCTTCAGCCGGACTGACCTATTTAGCCATAGGAGATGTCAATAAATCGATCTTTTTCGGATTTCTGTATGCACTGAGCAGCACGGCGATAGTCCTGAAGCTGCTTGCCGAGAGGGGAGAGATGGACTCGCCTCACGGCCATACCATGGTGGGGATACTCATATTCCAGGACCTCTGCATTGTACCGCTTATGCTTCTTATTCCCGCTCTGTCCGGGGACAGCATAGACGTTATGGACGTTGCAATTAAAATGGGAACGGCCGCCTTTATCATAGCGGTTGTATTATTAAGCGCCAGATGGATAGTCCCCGCCTTTCTGCATCAGGTTGTCAGGACGAAAAGCCGGGAACTCTTCCTGACTACCATTATACTTTTATGTCTCGGTATAGCGCTTCTGACTTCAAGGTTCGGTCTTTCTCTTGCCCTCGGCGCTTTTCTTGCGGGCCTTATTATATCGGAGTCTGAGTATGCCCATCAGGCTTTGGTGGACATATTGCCGTTCAAGGACAGTTTCATGGGTCTTTTTTTTGTGTCGATAGGAATGCTCATGAATCTGGAGTTTGTTTTTGATAACAGCATAATTATTGCGGAAGTTGTCGCGTTGATATTTGGCCTGAAAATTATTACGGGAACCTCTTCGGCGCTGTTGATAGGGAATCCACCCAGGACCGCGATACTTGCCGGCCTGGGGCTTGCCCAGATAGGAGAATTCTCGTTTGTTCTTGCGATTGCCGGCAAGGCGGCAGGATTGATTACCGAGGATTTCTATCAGATTTTCCTTTCATCTTCCGTTGTGACGATGATTGTTACGCCGTTTCTGTTAAACGCTGCTCCATCGGCATCCGAATGGATAGCGGCAAGACCCCTCATGAAGAAACTGGCCGGAAAAAGAAAAGTCTTCGAGGGCGATGGAGCCCCGCGGAAAAGGCACGATCATGTCATTATCGTCGGATTCGGACTGAACGGAAAGAACCTGGCAAAAGTATTGAAAGAAGCTGAAATTCCCTATGTTGTTCTGGAAATGAACAGCGACACGGTCAGGGAGATGAGAAAAAAAGGGGAGCCGATTCATTACGGCGACGGCGCAAGCAAGGAAATTCTGCACAAGATGGGAATCGAAAAGGCAAGACTTCTGGTCATCGCCATTTCAGACCCCATTTCCACAAGAAGGATAGTCTCTATCGCACGACAGTCAAACCGCGACGTATACATCATTGTAAGGACCAGGTACCTTATTGAGGTTGACGAACTCAATAAACTCGGAGCGGATGAGGTGATACCCGAAGAGTTCGAAACCTCCATAGAGATCTTTTCACGTGTGCTGCACCGTTACAGCTTCCCCAGAAATGCGATACTCGACATGGTCGAAAAGATCAGGAGCAACAGTTACACCGCTTTGCGCAGCGTTGAAATACCGAGACGCCATCTTTTCGATAAATATGAATGGCTTCCTGAAATAGAAATAGACGGCTACCGGCTACCTGAAGGCTCGCAGCTCGGTGACAGAACAATCAAAGAACTGCAAATCAGGAAAAAAACCGGGGTGACGATTATCGCCGTAAGAAGGGGAAAAGAGGTGCATACGAATCCGGCGCCTGACTTCAGGTTCAAACAGGGCGACTTCATACTTTTTACAGGAGATAGAGAGAACATGAATACTGCACTGTCGTATTTCAGAGGTGAGCCATGATATTTCTCTTGACAGGCTTCATAGGCATCCTGCACACATAGAGACGATTCACATCTTTTTTGGCATCGAGGTTTTTCAAGAAGAAATAAATTACTAATAAGTGCAAAAGTAAGGCTACATGGATGTCATTCCCGCTTGTCGGGTCACCTCTTCTCCTCAGCGAACCCGCCTGAGTGCGGGAGCGACTCGCCGAGGCGAGAATCTTTCTGCAAAACCCAGAAGGATTGCGGACAAGCCGCAATGACAAAAATATTAACAATGTCGTCTTACTAATGACCGTATTAGTAACCGAGAAATTTCTTTATTTTTGCCGCCTTCCCCGCACGTTTAGTGTGAAGATTTCCGAAAGAAATCATTGCCAAATGCATAACTGCAAGCCTGACCAACAATTTTGGTTTAAGTAATTAGGAAATTATTTGGGTGAAGCATTTTTAGATGGGAGCGGCTATAATATTAGCAATTTAAAATCTGAACAGAAGTATATGAAAAGAACAAACGCAATAGAGTTTATTTGGGAAACCGAGGAGTTATAATGATCTGCTCAGTCGAAGCTTTGCGCTATCGCTGTTTAAGGTATATAGATAAAGAGCTCTGTAATTTCCATATCGTGGTTGGTCCTAATGCAAGCGGAAAATCAACCTTCCTGGACGTAATCTCATTTCTTGGAGACGTTGTGCGTGATGGTCCGGAAACAGCTGTAAGAAAACGAACGCCAAATTATAATGATTTAATGTGGCTTAAGCATGGGGACTCTTTCGAACTTGCACTTGAGCTGAATATACCAGAAAAATTCCAGGGAGTAATTGGGAGAACCGGGAACACAAGATATGAAATTGCTCTCGGTAAAATTTCTGGAACTGATGAATTTGGAATCACAAGTGAGACCGTGTGGGTCAAACCAGAGCGAAAAATTGAGAGAAGACAATTAAATATATTCCCAAGTCCGCAAGCGCCGCCAGAAACAATTATTGTTACAGGCACGAAAAAAACCTGGAAGAAAATTGTTAATAAAGTTAAAGGCGGCAATGATAATTTTTATCCTGAAGCCGGAGGATATCGGCCAGCTTTTAAACTTGGGCCGCAAAAATCAGCTTTAGGAAATCTTCCCGAAGACGAAACCCAGTTCCCAGTGGCAACATGGCTAAAAAGAACTCTGCTTGAAGGCATACAAACGTTAGTGCTCAACAGCGAAATGATGAGGAAACCAAGCTCTCCGGGTATGCCAAAATATTTTCGAACAGATGGCTCTAATTTACCGTGGGTTGTGGAGAGGCTTTCTAAAGAATATCCCGACAAATTTAATGACTGGATAGAGCATTTACGGACCGCACTTCCTGATCTCGAAAGTATTCAAACAATTCTTAGGGAGGAGGACAAACACCGTTATATTGTTCTCAGATATAAAAACAAGCTTGAAGTCCCTTCATGGATGGTATCAGACGGCACTCTTAGATTGCTTGCTCTTACGATTTTGGCATATCTTCCAGATATTGAGGGCATTTTACTGATTGAGGAACCTGAAAACGGAATTCATCCAAGAGCGATGGAAACGGTTTTCCAATCGCTTTCCTCTGTATATAATGCACAGGTTCTGATCGCAACTCATTCCCCGGTAATTATTAGTGTCGCAAACATCAGCGATATATTATGCTTTGCAAAGTCGAAAGAAGGGGCTGTAGATATTATCTCCGGCTCGGAACATCCCGATCTTAAAGAATGGAAAGGTGAAACTCCTCTCGATATCCTTTTTGCTTCTGGGGTTCTGGGATGAAGGATCTATTTGTCCTTGTGGCGGATAAGAACATGGAGTTTGCATTACAAGGGATTTTGCAGAGGACTGAATCCTTATGTATAAAAAACATTTCTTTTGATATTAAGTCACACATCGGGCATGACTCAGGAGTTTATAAGTCTGCCCATGATTTTTTAAGGTTATTTTTAGGCAAATATTCTTATGCGCTTGTTATGTTTGATAGAGAAGGATGCGGATGCGTAGACGCTTCTTGGCAACTTGCGGGCCATGTTCAGAATAATCTTGATCGCTCAGGCTGGCAGGGCAAATCTAAGGTTATCGTAATAGACCCAGAACTTGAAATATGGATTTGGAGCAATTCCCCTCACGTGGCAGCGTGCCTTGGCTGGGAAAATTCTGAATTACGTGATTGGCTAAGATCCAAAGGTTATTTGCAGCCTTCTGAGGATAAACCGCAACATTCAAAAGATGCTTTTATAGATGCGCTAAGAAATAAAGGCAAACAAAAATCGTCATCTCTTTTCAGTAAAATTGCTGAACGGGTAAGTTTTGAGCACTGCACTGATTCGGCTTTTCGGGATCTAAAAATCACGCTTCAAACCTGGTTTCCGATTGAGGAATAATTATTGGAGCTACCTTATTTTCTGCCTACCCCAGTACGTGAGGAGGGGACGGTGTTGAATTAATTGACTTATTGGCGGACAGTTGACGTAAAACGGCATAACGCCAGCACTTTCCGAAAACGGTGCAGGAAAATGGTATAAAGTTACCTAAGCATTATCCTCCCTGGGCACTACTTGTGCCTCATGTCCGGCCATTAACAACTCCTCTCCCTATACAGGTATTTCCAGTAAAATCTTGCTGTAGTTCACAGTTGGTATAGTCTTCTCTCTGCCGTTGGATTTTCCTTTCTCAAGCTCAATAAGCCCCAGGTCTGCAAGATAATGAACATCATCAGACACGTTCTTTAAATTTCTGCGGAGCAGCTTGGCAAGCTCATAGATTGACTCCGGATGTTTTTCTTTGATCACCTTTAATATTTTTACCCTTTCAGGTGTTATTGCCTTTCTCATAACTTCAAGGCTCTCAAAATATATGCCGGGTTTGCTTTTTCTGACATTCTCTCCCCGCTCAAGCTTTTTCATGACTTTTTTTGCGCTTTCAAGCGCTGCCTCAACAGACTTAACACCTATGGTTACATTTTTAACTTTCATTATTCATCACCTCTCTCAAGTCTTTTTGAAAATCTTCAAATAGTTTGTCTATACTCCGAAACCTGTAGGGCATTTCCTTATCTCCATAATGCCTGTGGTCTCCTTTGCTTTCAGCATTGTCATAACCGATAACCCGTATGCCGTCTTTGATATACACCAATGAATATTTAAAGCCGTGCAGTTTATCTGTCGATTTATACACTGCCCATACCTTAACCTCAACAATCCCTCCGTGTTCATCTTGAACTTTGTCATGTATAATAAGCTCTGCTTTCATATGATAGTTTTATCATACCATATATAAGATAAAATAGTTTGAGGGGAGGTGGTTTTGTAATAATTTAACATTGAATTATCAGGCATTCTTCAGTTATCGTAAGCGAATAATTTGGATTTCATGCATGATTGACACAAATTCAGACAGATATTCTTTGCGCCTTAAGAATATAAGGCAGGCAATTACTAAAACAAAGGTTGATGCCTTCCTCATTACTGATATGATCAATATCCACTACCTCACCGGTTTTACAGGCTCTTACGGTTGTGCATTCATCACAGCGAAAGACCATTTTTTCATAACCGACTTCAGATACAGAGAGCAGTCAGAAAATGAGGTGATGGGATGGGATATCCTTATCGAAAAAGGGAACAGAATTGCGTTAATTCAGGACATCTCCAAAAAGAACGGCATTAAGAAACTCGGGTTTGAATCCTCTGTCTCCTATCATTTTTTCAGAAAATTATCTCATATAAGTCTCAGGTTGAAGGCAATGGAAGGCTTTGTAGAAAAATTACGGGAGATAAAAGACAGACAGGAGATACATTACATTCAGGAAGCAGTGATGCGTTCAGAGAATGCCTTTATGGATGTTAAAAACTATATAAGACCGGGGATAAGCGAACGTTCAATTGCATTAAGACTCGAAGAGGCATTGATGAAGAGAGGCTGCAGTCGTATCCCCTTTGATATCATAGTTGCATCAGGACCGCACTCAGCCATGCCGCATGCAAGGCCGACTGACAGAAAATTGCAGAAAGGCGACCTTGTGATAGCAGACTGGGGCGGAGAGGCTCATGGTTATTTTTCTGATATGACAAGGACATTTCTCCTTAAAGGTGGAAACAATATTCAGAAAAAGAAAGAGATTTACCATACTGTTCTCGAAGCAAACAGGAGGGCTGTCTCTTCTGTTTCCAATGGCGCCCTGTCAAAACAGATCGATGCAGGGGCAAGGGATTATATCAAAAATGCAGGGTACGGCGACCTGTTTGGCCATGGAACAGGTCATGGCGTTGGTCTTCAGGTGCATGAATCACCGCGGATATCATGGAATAAAAGTGAGCCTGTAAGAAAAAATATGGTTTTTACAATCGAGCCTGGAATTTATCTCCCGGGACTGGGAGGAGTCAGAATTGAGGACATGGTGGTTGTCAGTGAGAAAAAAGCTGAGGTATTAACTTCCCTGCCAAAGAAACTGGAACTGATTTAACCAAGATTGTTTATAAAATTTGAGAATGAGCGCAAATACTCTATCCTCAGTTCACTCAGAAATGTTTATGAATGATATGGTTTAGGCTACATTCGTCTGCAGCAAAGTCTGGACCATCTCTGTGACACTCCGGAAATCAATCTTGCCGCTTCCCATCTTGGGAAGCGATAAGCGCCTTGGAATATGAGACCCTCTTGTCGGAGGTACGGTCAATAAACGCAGGTTTATCGCCGCACCTCTTTGCAATCCTAACAAAATGCTGATGCAGAAGCATTTTAAAATGTCAGAGTCAGTGAAGCGCTCACTATATTGATATGGGCGTCATAATATCCTTTTAACCCGCCTTTTATTGCGTTTTCCGGGTTAGCTACCGACTGACTAATCTCAGGGTCATTGATAAAGAGGTGAGCATAAGCGATATCAGCTTTGAACATATTGGAAAACTTGTAGCCTATGCCTAAGGCTGCCCAGATACGGTCTCCGTCCGGGATGCGCGGAGTGCGGTATTTCTTATCGGCAACTGCGGATGAATCATAGGCAGTGCCGGCTCTGAATGTCCAGTTATTATCAGGCATAAAGGTTACACCAAGCGAAGTGCGATAACTATCTTTCCAATTTTCAGTGGTAACGGAATCCGGCTGGTTTTGATTGTCAAACTTTACTCTCAACTCCTCAAAAAGCTTCCAGTTTGTCCATGTCAGATCTGCCATGATCATCCACTGCGGGTTGATCTGATGGAAAAAACTGACAGAAAAGTTGTCCGGCATGGTTACATCAGCTTTGGCATCGGTGTCCTTGAATACAGGGAAAGGGGCAAGGCCGGCAGGAACGCCGGTAAATTCAGCCCTGCCTTCAATTGTCTGATCAATGCGTGAACGATATGATAGGCCCATACGTGTATTCTTTGTAAATTCGTAGAGAAAACCTATGTTATAGCCAACGCCCCAGCTGTCACCATCAAGTTTGGCATACCCGTCTGATTGTGGGGCCTGTGGAACAAGATGCAGAGAACCAGGAGCGATGGGAAGTCCAAAAACTGCAAAGATTCCGGCTGCATCCATGGTCCCGAAATCAATCGCATTTGTAAGTTTTGCCTTTATGTACATTATGTTGATGCCGGCGCCAACACTCAGATTATCATTTACCTTGTACGCAACTGACGGGTTTATATTAACGCTGAGGAGATCTGATTCAATAGCATGGTAGCGTCCAACCCAGTGTTTGTCATACTCAGTGGCAAGCCCGAATGGTGAATTGACGCCAAGCCCGACTACAAAACGTTCACTGAGCTTCCTGGTGTAATAGAAATTCGGCACAGCCTTTGTGACACCGGCATTACCACCGTCACCGCCGCTCAGTGGCTGGCCTGTTACACCTTGCAGTAAGTGCGTAGACCCTTCATTATGAAATTTAACAGACGGCATAATAATATGCGCTCCGGCAACCACCTGTTTTCCCTCCAGACGTGTCATGCCTGCCGGATTATAAAACATTGTCGCGGCGTCCTCAGCGCTTGCAGCTCCACCTGCATATGCATTTCCCAGACCGCTGATACTATCTTCGATAAGTGCAAAACCAGATCCAAACGCATCTCCTGCCGAGATGAAGAAAATGCACGCTGCAATAATTAAAACACTCCTCCATATACACAAAGTCTGTTTTTTCATCCCATTTCCCCTCCTTGTTTTGAAAAATTATTCGCTCCGTAAATTACCTGCTTTATTGATTGAAGTCAAGAAAAAACATTCATAATCCATGTAACTTTTGCTTAATTCCCCGGCGGATGGAAAAAATCACAGAAAATGCTAAAATAGTAGACTTTTATTAGGAGGTAAGTGTTTTGATTTCTACGAGCGATTTCAGGAAGGGGCTCAAGGTCGAGTTCAAAGGCGAGCCCTGCGAGATAGTTGACTTTCAGCATGTAAAAATGGGAAGGGGCGGAGCTATTGTCAGGACAAAGATGAAGAACCTCAAGACAGGAGCAGTCCTCGAGGAAACGTTCAGGTCAGGAGAAAAATTAGAGAGACCGGGACTCGAGGAAAAAAACATGCAATATATATATTCCCAGGATGAGCATTATTATTTTATGGATTTGGAGACATATGAACAAATCCCTTTTATGCTTTCCCAGCTTGGTGATGCAAAGAATTTCCTCAGGGAAAATATGACAGTAAAAATACTCTATCACAAAGACATGCCTATCAGCGTAGAAGTTCCAACTTTTGCCGAACTTACTGTCACCAAGACCGACCCTGCGGGTTTCAGAGGAGATACTGCTTCCGGGAGCGGAAAACCCGCCACTTTGGAAACAGGGGCTGTTGTTAAAGTCCCCTTTCATATAAACGAGGGAGATATTATAAGGATTGATACAAGGACAGCGGAATATATAGAAAGGGTAAAATAATGGAACTTGAGGATTTAAAAGAACTCTTAGAACTTCTCAAGGATACAGATATTACCGAACTGCAGGTAGAGAAAGACGGCACAAAGGTAAAAATCAAGAGAGAAAAAATCTTCTCCTCTTTAGAGATGCCTCTTCATAAACCTTCTGCAGCGTTGCGCGAGAAAATCACAGCTGAAGCCGAGGAAGAGACACAGAGGCTTGTAACAATCACCTCGCCGATAGTCGGCACATTCTACAGGACGCCTTCCCCGGAGGCTGTGCCTTTTGTTGAAATAGGCGCAAAGGTAAACAAAGGTCAGGTTCTCTGTATTGTAGAAGCAATGAAACTTATGAACGAGATCGAGAGCGATGTTGACGGAATTGTCGTAAAAATACTCGTAGAAAGTGGACAGCCTGTTGAATACGGGGAGCCATTGTTTCTCATCGATCCCGTATGAGCAAGGAGCAGAGCGCAAAGAGCATAGAGCAAAAAAGACCCAACATATTTGAATATATGACAGCTTTAATCTACTGCGCTCTTCACTCTTATCTCTACGCTAAATAATATGAAATTATTTAAGAAGATTTTAATAGCTAATCGCGGCGAAATTGCTGTAAGGATTATCCGTGCATGCAAGGAACTCGGAGTAAAAACTGTTGCAATATATTCGGATATGGATAAAGAGTCCCTTCATGTGCGATTTGCAGACGAATCTGTATGTATCGGGCCGGCCAATGTAATACAGAGTTACCTGAATATTCCCGCTATACTAAGCGCTGCGGAGATAACGGATTCAGACGCCATACACCCGGGATATGGATTCCTGTCTGAAAACTATCATTTTGCGGAAGCATGTACAACCTCCGGCATAACATTCATAGGCCCGAGCCCTGAGAATATAAGGATCGGCGGTGACAAGGCCAAAGCGCGTCAGACAATGAAAAGGAAGGGAGTGCCTGTTGTTTCCGGGAGTGATGGCCCTGTGCCGAATGAAGAAATTGCCGCGAAGGTCGCAAAAAAGATGGGGTTCCCTATCGTGCTCAAAGCCTCAGCCGGTGGAGGCGGTCACGGCATGAAGATCGTCAAAGAGGAAAAGGACCTTGAGCAGGCATTTTATATGGCTCAGAGAGAGGCCCTGACGGCCTTCGCTAACAGCGAAATCTACATAGAGGAATACATACCCGAAATGAGACACATTGAAGTGCAGATTATGGCGGACAGCAAGGGCAACACGATACACCTCGGTGAAAGGGACTGTTCGATACAGAGGAGGCATCAGAAGCTTTTAGAAGAATCACCTTCTCCCATCCTGTTAACAGAAAAGTTTAAAAAGAGAATAGGCGACCTGGGAGTAAAGGCTGCGCGCGCGATCAAATACAGAAATGCCGGGACAGTTGAATTTATTGTTGACTCTAAAGGCAATATCTACTTTATAGAGATAAATACCCGCATACAGGTAGAACATCCGGTAACGGAAATGGTGACAGGCATTGATATTGTAAAAGAGCAGATAAAACTGGCAGCAGGATTATCGTTTGAATACAAACAGCACCAGATAAGGTCTTCAGGCCATGCCATAGAGTGCAGGATCAACGCAGAAGACCCTGAAAGGTTCATACCCTCCCCGGGTAAAATTACATTTCTGTCGCTCCCCGGAGGTCCGGGAATAAGAGTTGATACTGCAATTTATAGCGGATATGTCATACCCTCACAATATGACTCCCTTATCGCCAAACTGATTGTGCATGGTAAAGACAGGGCTGAAGCTATCATGAAGATGAAGCGGGCGCTCGATGAATTCATAATCGAAGGGATTAAGACAACCATTCCCTTCCACAAAAAAGTTATGGACGACCCTGATTTTATCAGTGGAAATTTCAATACGAGTTTTATTCAGAAAATGAATGGCAGCCTCATCCAGGAAAATGCCTGAGCGCTATGTATTTAGCCGGCCTTTGCTTTATTACCGATAGCAGCATATGCAGTCTTTCTTATGAAGAAATGGCGCTCAATGCGCTGCAGGCAGGTCTGAAATGGGTGCAGTACAGAGATAAAGAAAGATCACGGCGAGAGGTGTATGAGGAAGCGGTCATGCTCAGGGGGATTACAAAAGACTTTAATGCCGTGTTTCTCGTAAATGACCATACTGACATAGCAATCGCCGTCAATGCCGACGGCGTCCATCTCGGTCAGGATGACCTGCCTTTGAAAGAATCCCGGAAGATAATGGGCCGGAAAAGAATAATCGGCATCTCGACTCACACAGTGGAACAGGCCATAGACGCTGAGAAAGATGGCGCTGACTACATTGGATTTGGCCCTGTGTTTCATACGACAACCAAAGATGCCGGCGATCCAAAAGGGATTGATATGCTTCATGAGATAAAAAAACAGGTACGTATACCAGTAGTAGCAATTGGCGGGATAAACCTCGAAAATATCAGATCAGTCCTCGATGCCGAAGCTGATGCAGTTGCAGTGGCATCAGCAATACTCAGCGGGGATATCAGAGACAATACAAAAAGATTTTTGGATATTATTGAATCACATGATGCATTAAGACTGAAAAATCTCAGGGGGTTCATATTATGAAAAAAGTTCTATTTCTCTTCTTATGTCTGTGGTTAACTGCCTTTGGATGTCAGAAAAAAGAGGATACAATAAAAATAGGCATTGCCGGACCCATGACCGGTGACCAGGCAAAAATGGGGATGGATTTCAAGAACGGCGTCACGCTTGCAGTTGAGGAGTGGAACAACAAAGGCGGAGTCCTCGGCAAGAAGATAGAAGTTGTAATCAGCGATGACCAGCATGACCCGAAACAGGCTGTCTCTCTTGCCAATAAGATGATCAATGATGGTGTGGCAGGTGTTATCGGACATTTCAATTCAAGCTGTTCCATCCCTGCATCAGATGTTTATAACAGAGCAGGGATACCGATGATTACGCCGGGTTCCACCAATCCCCAGCTTACAGAAAAAGGTTACAGAGGTGTTTTCAGGGTATGTGGAAGGGACGATCAGCAGGGTAAGGCCGGAGCTGAATTTGCTCTAAACAGTCTCAGGCTGAAAACCGTTGCTATCCTGCATGACAAAACAACATACGGCCAGGGACTTGCAGATGAATTTAAAAAATTCCTTGGAGATAAGGTAAATATTACTTACTATGGAGGAATTGTCCAGGGAGATAAAGACTTCAAGATGGTTCTGATCGCAATTAAGACCAAAAATCCGGAACTGATCTTTTACGGAGGCATCTATCCTGAGGCAGGTCTTCTCGTTAAACAGGCGAAAGAACTCGGATTAAATGCCAGGTTCATGAGCGGCGATGGGACAATAGACCCGAAGTTTATCGAGATTGCAGGAGTTCCTGCAGCAGAAGGAACGTATCTGACGTTCAGCCCTGATCCCAGGAATATACCTTCAGCAAAAGGTTTTATCGAAAAATATCAGTCACAATATGGCAATATCGGACCTTATTCTGTTTACGCCTATGATGCTGCAAACATCCTGTTGTCTGCCATCAAAGAGGCAAAGTCGACTGAAGGGAAGGCGGTTATTGACAAGTTGCATGACATGGAATTCGATGTCGCTCTCGGAAAGATAAGGTTTGATGCAAAAGGAGATGTTACAGCATCACCATATGTTGTCTGGATCACAAAGGATGGAAAGTTTGAAGAATACTGGAAACCGTAAAAAAGTGGTAAGCTGTAAGGGTCAAGTTGTAAGCAAAATATTTTTAGTTTGTTTTTGCCCCTTGACCCTGTTTTATTATTATGGATATTCTTAAAGCAGTTAAAGAGCGCAGGAGCATCCGGAACTTTCAGAAGAAAAAGATACCGGATGAACTGCTTGATAAACTTATGGATGCACTTGTATGGGCGCCAAGCGCCGGCAATCTGCAGGCAAGAAAGTTTTACTTCATTAAGGACGAGCAGATCAATAAAAGGATCGCAGCAGCAGCCCTGAACCAGAATTTCATTGCAGAGGCTCCTTTAGTTATAATAGGTTGTTCTGACAGCCGTATATCCCTCAAGTATGGTGAGCGTGGAGTTTACTTATATTCGATCCAGGATGTTGCTTTAAGTATCATGGGCATGATGCTGGTTGCTCATGAACATGGGCTCGGTTCAACATGGGTTGGCGCATTCCGTGAAGATGAGGTCTCCAGGATCCTGAAAATACCGAACCATCTGCGGCCGGTGGCAATAGTTCCTGTTGGTTATCCGTCAAAGGTTCCGTATCCTCCTCCGAGGGTATCAAAAAAAGAAGCAGTGGAGGTAATAGAATGAAAATAGCTGTTAATACAGGCGGCGGCGATGCCCCTGGTCTCAATGCAGTCATCAGGGGTATAGTACTTGCTGCATATCAGAAGGGGTGGGAAGTTTACGGCATTAAATACGGTTACCGGGGGCTTGTTGACGCTAAACAGATCATACGACTTACCCCTGAGTATGTCTGGGATATCACGAATATCGGAGGCACGATCCTCGGCACTGCAATCAAAGGTGATCCATTTAATTTCCCTATAGAAAAATCTGATGGAACCATTGTTGAGACCGATATTTCTGACTCTGTTGTCGAGAACTTCAGGGCATTGGGTTTTAATGCGCTCATTGCGATAGGGGGAGACGGCAGTATGCGCATCGCGGATAAGTTCCTGAAAAAAGGCATGCCTGTAATAGGGGTCCCTAAAACCATTGACAATGACATCAGTTCCACAGATGTAACCTTTGGATTTGATACGGCAGTAAATACAGCTACTGAAGCGATAGATAAACTTCATACAACTGCAAAGTCTCATGACAGAGTTATGGTAGTTGAAGTAATGGGCAGATATGTTGGATGGATTGCCTTACATTCCGGCATATCAGGCTCAGCCGATGTTATTTTGATACCTGAAATCCCTTTTCATGTTGAGAAGGTTTGCAACAAGATAAGACAGCTTTCTCTCAGGGGACAGGAATACGCTATTGTTGTTGTGGCAGAGGGAGCCAAGCCGGTTGGAGGCGACATAACTGTTGTAGAAAATATTAAACCCGGTGATCATATAAGGCTTGGTGGAATAGGCAGAAAGATGTCCGAGGAAATAATGAAGATAACCGGCAAAGAAACGAGGAACATAGTTCTTGGTCATTTACAACGGGGAGGAGCGCCCACTACTTTTGACAGGTTACTTTCTCTGAGATTTGGCGCTGCAGCTGTAAGGTTTACTGAGGCAGGCAAGTTCGGTACTATGGCAGCGCTGCGTTCAACCGAGGTAATAGCTGTTCCGATTGAAGAAGCAATCGGTCAGATGAAATCGGTGTCTCCTGAGTCTGACATACTCCAAACAGCGAGGTCTTTGGGCATAAGCTTCGGGGACTAAAAAAATAGGGTTCGAGGGTTCCAGGGTTCAAGGGGCCCAGCCCAGTCTCATTTTCTTACTTAATCCTTAATCCTTGCCTCTTACCACTTGAATCCTTTTTATTTTTGCAGTTCCTCTATCTTTTCAGCCATATCCTCCGGCAAGGGGCTTGAAAACTCAAGGTGTTTGCTTGTGATCGGATGGCTAAAGCCCAGCCTCTCTGCATGAAGCATCTGCCTCAGAAACATTATCTTTTTCTGAGCCTTAACCTCAACCTCAACCTTTTTCCCGTAAGTTCTGTCTCCGAGCACCGGATGTCCTACCGAGGCAAAATGGACCCTGATCTGATGCGTCCGGCCGGTACCGAGTTTTGCTTCAATTAATGCCGCATGATTAAATCTCTTCAACACCTTCCATCTTGTCACAGCCTCTTTACCCCTTCTGACAGAGGTCGACATCTTTTTCCTGTCAGATTCAGAACGGCTGATCCTCAGAGCTATCTCACCTGTATCTTCCTTGAGATTTCCATAGATCAATGCAATATATCTCCTGTTTATCGTCCTTTGTTTAAACTGGTCAGCAAGACTATAATACGCTGCATCATCAAGGGCTACAACCATCAGACCTGATGTATCCTTATCAAGCCTGTGCACAACACCGGGTCTTAAAGGACCACCCACTGCAGACAGTTTGCCACAGTGATAAGCAAGTGCGTTCATGAGTGTGCCCTGACTGTGGCCTGCAGCAGGATATACAACCATACCAGCGGGTTTATTCACAACAATGAGGTTCTCATCCTTGTACAGGATGTCTATCGGTATATTTTCAGGAATAAGCCCTTCATCCCGCTTCTCGGGAATGCTTAGAGAGATAAAGTCGTTTGTTCTTATTCTGTAGTTCTGATTGACAGGCTTATCATTTACAAAGACATTGCCCTGTTCTATGAGCTTTTGTATCTGCGAGCGCGTAATCCCTGTTTTCCCCGCAAGAAAGATATCTATCCTCTCACCTGCTTCCTGAACCAGGACGCTTATATGCTGAAAAGACATGTTGAATTATACTATATTCCAGCACGGGACGGTCTTTTTAGGCCAGTAATAACATAATCTCCTATGTATTCGCGGGAAAATATGTGAGGATAAACCGGGGATAGAGTATTTGAGCGGTTTTTTTTGCTGATAGTCAAATACGGTATTTGAAAATAAAGAGGCAAAAGCCTCGCAGGGAGGAACGACCGAGAATGAGAGAAAATACTCTATCCTCGGTTCAATCAGAAAAATTGTGAATAATCCGGGTTAAGAGTTAAATGTTATTCAAAGAAGCTAAAACGACTGTTATAGCATGAGTGGAGCAATGAGAATTCCTCCTTATTAATCCTCTCCCGTTGTGCTATTATTAAAATTATGATGAAGTTTGTCCGGCCGGACTGATGGGTATTGCTATCTTATAATTTTTTACAACCTGTTCGTGAAGGAGGCTGCTATGAAGATCACCGTAAGCGTCATAAAGGCTGATATTGGTTCCGTGGGAGGCCACATTGCGCCTTCGGCAAAGCTGATCGAGACTGTAAAAAAACATGTGCAGGAAAAAGGAAAAGGATTTCTCATCGACAATTATGTGAGTTTCACAGGCGATGATATAGCGATCCTTATGACCCATAAGCTGGGAGAGAGGAACGAACAGGTACATAAGCTTGCATGGGACGCCTTCGTTGCGGGGACCTCAGTGGCAAAATCAGAAGGCCTCTATGGCGCAGGGCAGGACCTGTTGAAGGACGCCTTCTCGGGCAACGTGCACGGCATGGGGCCCGCAGTCACTGAGATGGAGTTCGATGAACGTCCCGGGGAGCCTTTTGCGTTTTTCGCAGCGGATAAAACCGATCCGGGCGCTTTCAACTTTCCGTTGTACCTCGCCTTTGCCGATGCCATGAACACGCCGGGGTTGATGCTCTCTCCCAAGCTGGCAAAAGGATTCAAGTTTGTGATCATGGACGTGGATTATACCGAGGGCGACCGGGTCATCGAGTTGAACGCGCCTGAGGACCTGTACGATATCGCCACACTGCTCCGCGATCCGGAACGGTACGTAGTCGAGTCAGTCTGGTCGCGCGCAGCAGGAACTCAAACCGTATCCGTGGCAACGTCGAGGCTCCATAACATCGCAGGAAAGTATACAGGGAAGGACGATCCGGTGATGCTTGTCCGGACGCAGATGGATTTTCCAGCTACCGGAGAAGTCCTGCAGCCGTTCGCAGTCGGCCATTTCGTTGCAGGATGCATGCGCGGGTCGCACAACATGCCAATCATGCCGGTGAAACTGAATACAACGATCAGCTACTTCGACGGGCCTCCGGTGGTGAGCTGCGCGACGTTCTGCATTCACGATGGGAAATTAACAGAGCCCCTCGATGCTTTTGACCATCCCTTCTGGGACCGGGTGCGGGACCATGTAGCAGACAAGGCTATGGACATGAGGAGACAGGGGTTCTTTGGCGCCGCCATGCTGCCTATGAATGAACTGGAGTATACGGGCATTATGGAAAAGCTTGCAGTACTTGAAAAAAAGTTTGCAATACGGGAGAAGTTTCCGGCTTCGTAGTATCGTCGGGCCTATTTTGGAACACGACAAAACAATTGTTCAGGGAAAATAAAGTTGCACACTGTACATTCTAATAATTTCAATAATTTAGCCTAATTTGTTTAGCATATGAAACAATAAAGTTGGACACTAAGAAAAGAACACAGATTAATCTTCCTGCTATTCACTATTCAATGTGCTTATCATTCTTTCGCACACAGGACATTCGCTTGTTTCCTCTGTGCCATCTTCCCATTTTTTAAATATTATGCTTGAGTTCCAACACACAGGGCAAATGATATAGTAGGCTTCGCTAAAACCTTTTTCATCACTATATCTCAATGTTGATTCAACAAAAAAACATCTCATGCTTTATTTTATCACTCAAAGTCTTTTTTTGTTGATTTGATTTACATCTATCAACCAATAAATCCTTCTATTCTTTAGCGCTCTCCCCTTCTCACAGAAGAACATTCTATAGTGCCTCATGTCAAGATAAAAAACATCTGAAAAATTTAACCGGAAAAGCCTGTAGTTCAACAAATAATCATTGACAATGGAACAGAGAAATTATAATCTTAAAACAAAATATGGGATCAGAGTGACACTACTATAGTCATTCAGGGATCGCAGGGGCTGCCTGAACGGCGATAGTTTAGGCAGTGAATAAAAAAAGACTATGAGGAGGGAAAAATGAGACAATCGCTTTCTTTTATAATTATTACACTACTTTTAGGTTTTTTTGTCATACTGGGATATTCGGGGGTCGGGCTGGGTATAGAAAAGGATATAAAATCGATAGCAGTTGAA
>Ga0194126_10002716_pt1 | contig 28533 bp, 27 predicted proteins | sample TA2KigC150mmetaG_FD_148641 | JGI IMG/M metagenome (GOLD analysis project Ga0194126, IMG submission 148641) | Freshwater microbial communities from Lake Tanganyika, Tanzania - TA2015035 Kigoma Deep Cast 150m | ecosystem: Environmental > Aquatic > Freshwater > Lake | place: Tanzania: Lake... | reverse complement strand
AGCTATCTTCAGATAATTGCCCAGTCGCACGGGGACGGAACTCCGCAAGTTTCTCTCCTTGGCACAGTCACCCTAGAGGATACTGCAACCAGGGAAATCTGTCAAGTCTGACAGTCGTCGAGATACTTGCGCACCAGTTTGATCACCACAGTTCCGTACTTTTCCAGCTTGCGCGGGCCGATGCCCTTTACCTCTGATAAAGCCTCCAGGGTGACCGGCCGGTGGGTGGCGATGGCGCGCAGGTGGCTGTCGTGAAAGATGACGTAGGGCGGTACACCCTGCGCACGGGCCTGCTCCAGCCGCCACGTGCGCAACGCCTGGAACAACGCCTCATCCACATCCAGTCTCACCTCATCCTTCTTTGGGGGCAACTTGGGCGATGCCTCCTTCGCCGGCCTGGTCAGCCCGTCCAACGCGGTCGGATTTCGCAGCGCAGCGTTGCCCGCGGGCGTGAGGTCGAGCACGACGCCACCGTGGTCGAGTTGGCGCGCCTTCAGAAACCCACCGCGCTCCAGTTGCTCTACCATGCGTTGAACAGCGGTGTCGGAGCGAAAAGCCAGCGCGCCGAAACCTTGCTGGTCGCAGGCCCTGGACGGAGCCCGACTATCGCCGCGCAGGATGCGCACCAGGCTGAGCCGCCCCCAACTCCACGGCGCGGTCACTACGCAGCGCAGAATGGTCAACAACTGCTCCCGCTCATCGGGTAGACCGGCATCCCGTGGCGACCGGATCTCAACGCAGTTGTCGCAGGCAGAGCAGCGTTCGATGGTGCGGCCGCCCAGGTAGGCGTTGAGATGGCCGTGACGGCAGCGCACGGTTTGAGCGTAAGCGGTGATCTCGTCCACGCGCTGGGCCTGGATGGTCTCGTATCGCTCCAGCAGGGTGGCGATGCGCTGGGCGGCGTCCTTCGGCGGCGGCAGCATCTCCAGCAGCAGGTCGCGTCCAGCGGGGCGATAGCTCAGCCAACCGGCGTCGGCCCAGCCCAACACCTGCCGCTCGATGTCAGCGAGAGGCAACCCGGCCTGCCGTGCCACGTCCACCAGGTCCAGGGTCAGCGGCTGGCCGGGGCGCAGGCAGGCCACCTGGCAGAAGGCCGACAGCTCAGGCGCGGAAGCCGTCACATCGCTGGTCGTCAGGCAGACGATGGCCGCGTGAGGTACGTCGGGGCCACGTCGCAGCAGACCCACTTGCTCCAGCAGGCTCAGGGCCACGCGCACGCGGGTGTCGTCGGCTTGCAGGCCTGTACTGAGCGAAGCGAACGTATCGCGCTCCAGGTCTGCCGCCGCAACCCGGCCAGCAGGGGCTCCTCCCAGGCGCTGTTTGACCGCCGCGTAGATGGCCCGCAGGAATTCGATGGGCATCACGTCTTGACGGGCGCGACGGGTCAGGGTGGCCCGGTCTGAGGCAGCGTACATCAGCAGGCAACGGGCGGGCAACCCATCGCGTCCGGCCCGGCCGGCCTCCTGGTAGTAGGCCTCCAGCGACGGGGGTGGGACGAAGTGGACGATGAAGCGGATGTCCGGCTTGTCAATGCCCAGGCCGAAAGCGACGGTGGCCACCACCACGCGGATGCGGCCAGCCATGAAGTCATCCTGCACCCCGGCCCGGTCGGCGAGGCCGGCGTGGTAGTGGTCGGCGACGATGCCGTTTTGGCCCAGCAGCGCGGCCAGCTTCTCACAGCGGGCGCGGGTGCCGGCGTAGACGATGCCGCTGCCGGGCTCAGTTTGGCAGAAGGCCAGCAGATGGCGTAGCTTCTCATCAGCGCTGCGGGCGTGGAACACCTCCAGTTGCAGGTTGGGGCGGGTCACGTCACCGGCGATGATGCGCATCTCACCCAGATGCTGGATGATGTCCCGCCGCACGCGGGGTGGCGCCGTGGCAGTCATGGCCAGCAGCGGCGGGTTGCCCAGCGCCTGCCGCGCCCGCCCGATGGTGAGGTAGTCGGGCCGAAAGTCGTGGCCCCACACGCTGACGCAATGCGCCTCGTCAATCACCAGCCGGTCCACACCCGCGCGCCGCAGGGCGTGCAGGAAGGGCGGCTGTCGCAGTCGCTCCGGAGCGGCGTAGACCAGCCGGTAGGCCCCGTCGGTGACCTGTTCCATCCGCTGGCGACGTTCGTCCCTTTCGAGGCTGTAGTCAATGTTGATCGCCCGACACCGCAGCTTTGGAGGCAGCGAGTCCACCTGGTCCTTCATCAGGGCGATGAGGGGGGAGATGACCAGCGTCGTGCCACGCTCAGCGAGAAGCGCGGGAAGTTGGTAGCACAGCGACTTGCCGCCACCGGTGGGCAGGATGGTCAGCACGTCCTCGCCGCGCAGGACGCAGGCCATGGTCTCCAACTGGCCGGGCAGGAGGGTTTCGAAGCCAAAGAGCTGCCGGGCGGCCTCGGTGATGCGGGCCCGCTCCTCTTCGGAGACTAGCACCTCATCGAAGGTGGGGAGGGGCTCTTCTTCCCCCCCTCGGTCCTCCCCGATTTCAGGGGGGAGGTGGCGCGGTCGAGGGGTTGGGGAGAAGACCGCTTGCAGGTCGGTCAGCTCGGCGGCGTAGCGGCGCTCCAGTTCGGCCTCCAGGTCGGCCACGCGGGTTTCCTCGCCGCTGGCGCGGAAATAGTCGCGCAGGCGGCGCAGGTAGGTGACAGAGAGCGGCGTTTCCTCGTCGGCCGTGCGCAACAGGCGCACGGCGTAGCCGCTGGCGGTCACCCAGTCGTCGAGGGCCTGGTAGAGGGAGAGCATCCCCAGAAGGTAGGAGCGCCCCTGGGGACTCAACTCGTTCAGGCGGCGGCAGGCGTCCAGCGCGGCCTGCGTGTCCCCTCGCGCCAGTTCGACCTCGCCCAGCAGTCCCCAGGCCATCACGCTGTCCTCGTTCTCCTTCACAAGGTCGCGGGCGATCTGGTGGGCGGTCTCCGTGTCACCTCGCGCCAGGTGGACGCGGGCCAGCAGCGTGCGGGCGGTGAGAGAGCTCTTGAGCTGCAGGCGCTGTTGCATCACCGTCAGCGCGTCGTCGGGCCGGCCCTGGGCCAGGAAGGCCCGCACTCGCAGGTCGAGCAGCGAGACGAGGGTGGGATTGGCCGGGATGAGGGCATCCAGGCAGGCGTGAACTTCTTCGGCGTGATCCCAGCGCAGGAGAAAGTTGAGCAAACGGCTGCGGTCGTTGCTGGAGAGTTGGCAGACCTGGGCGGGGGTCAGGTCGAATTCAGCTAATGGATCACTGGACATCATGGGCTCTGCCAGCAGGTTATCTGGATCGTAGAACGGGTTCCAGGAACTCTGGTGTGAGTTCTATCCGCTCATCCACTGCGTTCCACAGCGAGTTGTGAAGGGGGACGTTGTAGAAGAGCCAGATAGAGACTCCCTCGTCTTTGGCAATCTGAATGGCAGGCACGAAGTCGGCGTCCCCGGCGACGATGGCCGCGTGAGTGATCTGCCCCTTGGTGCTGAGGCGCACCAGATCAATGCTAAGGAGAACGTCTACTTTCTTCTGGATGAAGACGTACTCGCCTCGCTCGTCTCTGTAGCGGAGGAGATCTCCCTCGCGGAGTTCAAAGCGTGGGAAACGTCGAGCAGCGTTTTGGAAGCGCTGGTAGTTGGAAAGGCGACGGCTTTCGTCTGCGGTGGGGGTTGGACTGACGTAAGGAGGACAGAAGTAGTAGTAGGTGCGCAGAATGTCTATGCCAGTAGAGATATGATCAGCCAGATGACGGGGAAACTTAACCAGATCTACTTGGTGTCCTCGTGGGATCCTGGCCAAGTAGCCGCCATCTACGAACACAGCCACACGGTAGAGCATCGGGTCACCCAGAGAGCAAAAATTGACCCGGCGTCCTCGAGGCGGTGCCGAAGGCCCGCCGGAACGCCGGGGCGGATCTTGCCCCGACATCCTTGTGGCGGTGTCAGAGACCCGCCGGAATGCCGGGGGAGATTTGATAGTATTATACATCAAATGACATTTGGTGTCAAGCTTAAATTCGACCTGGCCCGTGCCCAAGATCGCACTGCCACGAATAAACTCTATAGCCGGTTCACATCTACTGCCATTTCATAATCCGGCACCACGTGCATCCCCACGACGAGGGGCCAGTATTCTCCCTGCCAACTGCGGCTCAGTCCCACGGCCAGGTAGAGGACTTCGGCTCCCAGCCGTGCCAGTAGCGCGTCGTGATCCAATGTCAGCAGCCCGCCCTTCTCACCCAGCCAGGTCCGGCCCAGTGCGTGCCACTTGAGGTCAGTCACGGAGACGCCGCGCTGGCTGGTGGCTTTAGGATGGTTGGCGTCGCCCGGCAACACGAAGCCCATCCGCGCTTCGTACTTGCCAGAATAACTGTCCAACGAGAAGCGCGCCCACACCTGCTCTGGCTGCACCAGGCAGAGCGAGCGGGTGTGGTGGATGAGCACGTCCTCTGGAGCGCGGTCGAGGTATTTGGCGAAGAAGCTGGCCCGCTTCTCCCCCTCCAGATGGCGCAGCAGCCGTGGCCGGTGGCGGACGAAATCGGTGAGCCAGTCCTCGACGTGGGGCGGGTCAGGGCGCGGCGCGAGCAGGCTCAACTCGACCACATCGCCACACTGCACCAGGCGGCCCTCGGCGTCGGTCATGTCTCCTGGCAGAACGGTGCCGAAGTCACGCACTGGCCGCACCCAGCGCAGGCCGGTGACGGGGTCGGGCTCGCGGGTGAACCCGGCCGTGCAGATGCCGCTGAGCATTTGGGTCATGGCCAGGATGAGGACTTCTTGGGGTGGCATTTGTGTTCTCCTTGTGCATGGAATCGAACAGCCCGTCTGAGTGATTTGACATTCTGGCCGTTTGATGGCAGACTATATTCAACGAAGCGGGTAAAACGTCCTATCGGGGTTCCTCGATGTTCCCCTGCGGAGCAGGATCTAAGTCGAGGGGTTACGCTGGTAGGTGCCGCTTCTTTTTTATTTGGGTCTTTGGGAACTGGCATGAGTAGAGCGCCGGAGTCCCCAACTTGTTGGGGTTTGTCACATGCCACGGCCCCAACAAGTTGGGGATTCCCAGCACTGTAACCCTGCGAAATCCCAAAGAGCCTTTTGTTTCAGTAGTGTGCATGGCCGTTCCTACAAGTGAACGATGCTCAACTCCGGCAAGCGCGCCGCCCAATATTCGGCCACCAGGCGGCGGTGGCAGTGGTCGGGCTCAAGCTCGGCGCACAGCAGACACGGCGACCGATAGTGGGTCAGGATTTCGTGGACCACCTCTTCGGCGGATCGCTCCTCCAGGAGTGGGAGAAAGCGGGATTCGTAGGCCGCCCAGTCCTGGTCATCGCGGTAGGCGTCGAGGATCTCAGGAGTGGGGGCCAGTTCGGGGCGGTGCTCGTAGGCGATGTCGAATCCCTCACCCAGCAGGAAGGCCAGGTCGTCGCGCTTGGTGTAGCCGGCCAGATGGGAGGTGTTTCGCAGGCGCACGTCAATCACCGCGTCCACGCCGGCCTCGCGCAATTGCCCGATGAACGCCGCCAGGGGTTTTCGCTGGTAGCCGATGGTGTAGATAGTAGGCATCTTGACCTCTCTATCCGAACAACGATAGTTGTTGCGGTATCCGCTCCCCCTCGACCGTCGTGCCGTCGGGCTGGATGTGGAACACCTGGACGCCGCGCTCCAGCAGGGTCTGGGTGATGAGAAAGTGGCGGTGACAGCGGCGATGGTCGCCCTCGCTGCACATCACGGCCACTTTTGCTGAGCCGGCCAGTTCGAGCAATTGGTCAATGCCGGCTTGATAAGCCGCCATCTGCTCCACCCGCTGGTAGTCGGGACGCTCCTGTTCAGTGTCGTACAGCGTCGGATCAGCGGGGCGGCCGCCGAGGGCGTCGCCCATAAAACGATAGGCGATGCCAGCGTCCTGGAGGTCGCGAGCCAGGGTCTCACGATTGAACTGGTGCGCCCAGCGGCTGTAGGGCTGACTGCGCACGTCCACCACCAGGGTGATGCCGTGGCAGCGCAGCAGGTCAACGAAGACTGCTGTAGTGTGGTCGCTGTGGCCGATGGTGTGGATGGAAGTTGGAGGTTGGAGGTTGGAGGTTGAAGGTTGGAGAATGAACATCTCACCCACCGTATTCCCGCAGGATCAGTTCGTCGAGGGAGCGCTTGGGCACGTGGTGCACGCCATCGGCGTCGCGGTAGTAGCGGATGTCGCCGTCGGGGCCGACTTCTTCGATTATCACTCTTTCCTTGGGCTTGCCCAGCGCCAGCACGAGCAATATCTCGTAGCGGTCTGGGATGTCGAGGGCCCGGCGAAGCCCGTCGTGATCCACTGCGCCGATTATACAGCCGCCGAGGCCCCGCTCCGTCGCGCCGAGCATGATGGATTGGGCGGCGATGCCGTGATCGCAGCCGAAGGACTGGCGGATCTCCGTGTCGCCCAGGATGACGATGTACGCCGCTGGACGCTCGCCCTCGGCCGGGCCAGGCCAGTCCTTCAGATAGCCGGCCCAGCGCGTGTGGGAGAAGATGCGGGCGTTGGTATCTGGATCACAACTGAGGATGTACTTGAGTGGCTGCCGGTTGGCGACGGATGCCGAGAGCCGCGCCAGGTTCACCAGCTCCCGCAGCGTCTCAAGGTCCATCGCGACATCCTGGTGAAAACGGCGGTAACTGCGGTTCTTGCGAACGAGGTCTTCGAGCATGGTTCACTCCTTGCTTTCCAAGGTGCCAGGCACTTCCACAAAAAACCATCTAGCCCAACGCTGCAGACCACTCCAGGCGCTTTTTCCTTGAAACTTCAGGTGGAAGTGCCTGGCACCTCAACGTTAATCGTATCGCAACTTCTACCAAGCTTTCATTATCAGGGGGGCAAAGACCTTGTACGGCAGCCTGGCAGAGCCCACGCTCACCCGATCCAGGGTGGCGGTGAAGGATTGGGTCGAGCAGCGGACGACCTGGAAAAGCACGTCCACCGTTTGCCCCCGCCAGGCCGATAGATCCAACGAAGTGAGGGTCCATTCGGAGGCTCGCCACCGCTCCCCCCAGGGCACGAGATAGTGTGGCTGGCCGTCGTGCAGAATGACCACTTCCAGCCAGGCGTAGTCAAAGGCCGTTTGCGTGGTAGAGATGGCGGACAGAAACGACAGCGTGGACGGGTAGCCTTGTGGCACGCTCACCGTCTGCTTCAAGGTCCACAGCTCGCCGGGCTGACCATTCTGGACACACACCACTGGCCACCCGACTCCGCTTCCCAGCAGCGCGGCGGCCTGCCCATCGAAGGCCTCCGGCGAGAGCGAAATCTCGCCGTTGGGCCGCGCCCAGGCTTCCCAGACGTTTGGGCCCTCGAAGTCGCCAGCGGCCACGGCGTTGAGCGGCGGGGATAGGGTCAGGGTGATGTGAATCGTCTCGCTGACGGTCACGTAGCGAGGCGCCGGCCACGTGCCGTAGCCGGGCGCGCGGGCGTAAAAGGCGTAGTCGCCCGCTTGCAACGTCGCCGACCACAGCCCGCCTTCGTCGCTGGTCACATCATCCAGGGTATTGGTGCCGCTGATGGTGACGGTGGCTCCCACGACCGCCCCGCCATCGGCGTCCATCACCGTGCCAGACACGGGAACGCCGGCCACGACCAGTGTGCTGGCCTGGGGCGCGGTGGGCATTGGCTCCACGTTGCCCGCCCTGTCCCTGGCGCGGACGGCAAAGCCGTAGGTGAAACCCACCGAGCCGGCGCAGGAGGCACTGGTGCGCACGGTCTCGGTGAACCACGTCGTAAACGGTCCCCCATTAACGTTGTAAAAGACGTCGTAGCTGGCGATGTCGGAGCCCAAATCCTCTCCCCCCCAGCGTACCACGAAGCCTGGCGCGCTGGTCGGCGGGAGCGGCTCCACGCCAGAGGTAGGCGGCAGCGTATCGCGCTCCACCAGCAGGTAGGGCCGCCCGCCGATGTAATAGTTGGTATCGCCAGGTAGGCCTGAGTTCCGATTGGTGGCCCGAGGGAGCGTGAGGGTGTAGACACCAGTTCCTTCGCTTACGCTCAGGACAAGGGTGGGCGTGAGGGTCAGGGTGCGGGTGATGCCGGTGGTGCCCAAGGGAGAAGAGATGGGTTCGATCCAGTACAGTTGGCCCGTGTCGCCGGTGGCATTGACCGTCGCCGTGACGGTGACGCCCCCGGTGGCCCAGAGCGCCAGCACCCGCGATTGGTCGTCGGCCCGATAGAAGGCCACCTGGTCTTGTCCACCCTTTTTCACTCGCCAGAGGGGGGTGAGGTCGCGGAACTGTTCGGCGGCCAGTTGATAGGCGGCGAAAGACGGGCGGCGCTTGCCCTGGGCCGGGTTACAGACGTGGGGGGTGAAGTTCTGCCGCAGGCCCCAAGCATCAGGGAGCTCGTTACCACAATCGTCGTGGAGCATGAAGTGATAATATCGCTCCACGTCGTGGTAAAAGGCCAGCGCCGCGTTCTGGATCACGTAGGCGGCCTGCTCCTCCATCGTGCCGCGATAGGGACTGTCAGGCGGGACGCCGTAGGCTGTGGCGGGAAAATCGTCCCACACCGGCACGCCGCTTTCGGTGATCCAGATGGGCACGTGAGACAGGCCATTGGCGCTCAGCGTGCTGCGGGTTTCCCGCAGCCAGTGTTCCGTGAGGTAGATGCTCCAATAGTAGTGAAAAGAGAAGACGTCGAAATAGGCCTTGGCCGGATCGCCGCCGGTCTGCTTTAGCAGGTCGGACAGCCAGTTTGGCTTCTCATAAAAGGCCAGCGCGCCGAGGAGGACCGTCGCTTCGGGATCGGCCAACTTGATAGTTTTATAACCAACCTCCAGCAAGCGATAGTAGTCTTTTACCGTGCCGCTCCAGAACTGGTGCAGGTCCGGCTCGTTCCAGATCTCCCAGTGGCGGATGCCAACGCCATCGCCCCAGCCCTGAGCCTGGGCCAAAACGCCGCCGGGCTTGTAGCGCTGCACGGTGTTGGAGACGAAGACCGCCCAGGGGTTAGCCTGGTTGACGGTTTTGCCCGGAGCAGGGTCGTCGCTGCCGTCGGCGAAGATAGGCTCGAAGAGGCCGATAGGGGGTGACGCAGCGGTGCTGACCTCGGCCTGCTGCGGCATGACCCGCCCCGGCACTGGAAAGACCTTGTCCTGCACACGAGGTGGGGGGACGCTGGGGGAGCCGCCCGTGGCTCGCTGGTCGGGCGTGCCCAGCAAGATGGCGATGGGGCTGAGGCCGTGAGCGATATCCTGGATCGCCAGCGTGTCGTAGTCGTGATAGCCGGGGCGTGGTTGAGTGTGCGGGCCAACGTAACCCCCCTCGTCCACCCAATACCAGTACAGCGGCCAGCGATCCCACCGCGCGCCAGCCTCCAGCGCGCCGGCGTAGCGTGTCTCGTCGGCCAGGTTCTCGGCGGCGCTGATGAAGCACAGGCCAAAGTTCTCCAGTGTAGGCGTTGATATAACTGCAGGGTAGTTCTTCCGAATGAGGGGGAAGTAAGTCCTGGATGGTGTAGGCCCCTGCGATGGGCGAAGGTCTCCTGACCAGGCCCTTTCCTTCGCCTCGGTCAGGAGATCCTCGGCGATCGGGAATGAGACAGCGGGCTGGGAGGCAAAAGAGCGTCCCCCTGCTCCCCAAACCATCGCCGCCAGGATCAAGATAATCGCTGAGATAATGGTCTTACGTAGCATGGTTTCCTCCAAGCCGTCCTGCAACGCTGACTCTGCCGGCCTCCCTCAGCTTCAGCCCAAAAGCCATCAGCCGCACTTCACCGTCCACATACCGCCGCCACATCTGAGTCTGCTTTTCCTGCAGAAGTTGGAACCCCACGCGCCGGTAGAAGCGCAGCGCGGCGCGGTGCCGATTCGTGGTCACCAGATGCACGCCTGGCACTCCCGCGGACCGCAGCTTGTCGAGATAGGCACGCATCAGCGCCGCACCCAGGCCGTGGCCCCGATAACCCGCTGTCAGGTTGATGTGCAGGTTGGCCGGGTATTCGGCACTGCGAATCTCCAACAACTCGCCGCGTAGCCCCGCCCATACGCTCATGCCCACGTGGACGAGGGTTTTGCAGCCGATGCGATAGCGACAGGTAGCAAGCCGCCCCAGGATGCGAGGCAGCGATTTGAGGGTGTGAGCATGGACGCCGACGTCCCCCGTTGGACTCCCCAAAATGTAGCCCACGACGTTACCGGCGTCGTCGGCGACGAAGATGTAGTCGGGATAATGGTCCGTGTACACGCTCACTCCCAAATCAGCGAACAGTTCGCGGTCGTCGAAGTATGCCTCCACCGGCCTGCCAAAAAAGGCGGTATCGGCGTAGACGCGCCGCACTCCGTCGCGATCCTCAGGGCGATAGGGGCGCACAAGTACATCCACGGTGGTCAATTCCACTTGGAGCTAATGATTTACCCTCAGTCCAGATTCACCATCGCCCACCCGATTCGGTCAATCGTCGGTCCTCGGGGATACCGGGTGTCACAACTGACGACGACGGAGGGGGGGTATCCCAATGCTTCCAGGTTGAACCGCATGAGCACAAAGTTATCCTGCGCTTCATGCGGAGGACGGGTGCCAACTCTGGGGGGATATAGCACCCGTGTGCTGGAGGCTTCTCGATCATTGGCGACTCGAAGGAGACAGGAGTAGGCGATCAGGCGGCTGGGTTTGCCTCGCATCTCGGCTGAGATCCACAATTTGGCGCCGCTTCGTGCTGCGTAGAGGGCCACGAAGTCTCCACCAGGGCCCACCTCTTGCGGAACCGTATCCCGGCGAGAATCCTCCACGAGTGGTACGACTTCGCTTCCATCCACACTCTGCCATAGACCTGGGACAGGCGTAACGTCCTGGTCTGGCACGAGCCGGGGTACAGGGGGAGGATCGAGTTCGCAGAACAATTCGTTATGGCGGACGAAGGACCTTAAGAATGACCCCAGCAAGGGGAGTTGGCTCTTATAGAGTTCAATGGCGTGGCCTTTTTGTTCCACGAATTCATCGGGGAGGGTCACTTTGCCCCAGGTGCACGTGGAATTGACGAGTTCCAAAGGCGGAAGTAGCGGCGCGAAGGGAAGGTATCCGCGGGGAAGAGGATAAGCGCCGCGATGCACGAGATACAGCAGAAGCCTTGGCCGGGTCTGCCTTTCCTGGGTGGCGACAGCCAGAGCGGTGAATGCTCCCGATGCCCAGTGGTCCGGGTGGTCATCATTGGGGTGGGGAGCCACCACGGTGTCCGGCTGGAAATCATCGAGGATGGAGCGCAGATCAGACAGCAAAGAGTGGCCAGAGTATACAGACTGTGGATTGTACGTCCGCACGTAGGGACTTTGGGTTAGTCTGGTGAACGGGGAGCGATAAGGGTTGGCGTCGTCCCAGAATCGTTCCCACAGAGGCGGGGTTCCCCTGTCTGGGTAACTCAGAAAAATCACATCTTCCGCTGGCACTCCCAAAGATTGCATCGCGTTCAGAGATTCCTGTTGGCGCGAAGACCCTGCCTGGAGATAATCGCGCACGCTGGGGTACAGTTTGCGGAATTCCACCATCGTCCCGGTGAACGATCCATCACCGTTGGTGACGAGCACCACGCGCACCTGCCCACCCCTGGTTAAAACCTCCTGGATAAGCCCGCCGCTGCTGAGGGTCTCATCATCGCAGTGCGGCGCCACGACGAGAAGGCGGTGGATGGACGCCACATCCTCCAACTCGTCAATGAAAGGGACTGGCAAAGCCGAAAGGTAGCCCAGGTAGAGGCTCAGCCCGATCGTCAGGGCAAGCACTAGAATGATCCCCACGACAATGGCTCCTCGCCGGAAGATTACCCGCCTGACCCCTCGGGATGCTTTCCCAACCGCCGCCCAGATGCTATTCCTGGATACGCCCATCATCCGTGCAACCTCCGGCGGATCACTTCTTCATAGGCTTCCACCGTCCTTTCAGTGATCACCTTCCAACTGTATTTATCCTGGGCGCTGTGGCGCGCGCTCACACCAATCCTCTTTCGCAGACCTTCGTCCTGAGCAAGTTCAAGCACCTTTTGAAAGAGTTCTTCGTCCGAATCAATCAAGTAGCCGTTTTCACCATCGGCGATGATCTCCCTTGAACCCACGTTAACTCTGGCGACCGGGGCTATACCACAGGCCATTGCCTCCACCAGAGCCAGGCCAAACGCTTCCCGATAGCTGGGGAACACAAATATATCCATCGCATTGAGATAGTGCGGCGTCTCCATCCAGGGCCTGGATCCCAACAGAGTCACCACCGTCGGCAATCCCAGTTCTTCAATTTGACGTTCAAGCCAGGGACGCATAGGGCCGTCCCCGATAATCAGAAACCGCACGTCAGGCAACAAGCGGACAATGCGAGCGGCAACTCTGAGCAGGCTCATCGCGCCTTTGGAGCGCACCAGTCGAGAGAGATAGCCAACTACGATGTCGTCTTCCTGATAACCCAGCAAGTCTCTGATCCGTTTCCTGGCCCCTGGATCAGGCCGCCAGTGTTCACCGTCTACCCCACTAGGGATCTTGTATGTAGGCAGATCGAGGGCAGCCAATTCCTGAGCCGCTCCTTCGCTGACGACGATAACACCGTCAATCCATTTCTTCGCTACCCATAGCTCCCCCTCTAACAGGATACGATTGACAAAGGAGAGTTGGGTAAGTGTCAGAACCATCGAATGCCTGGTAATGACGGTTGGTAGCCCTAATCGTCTCGCTGCCCGCAAACCCGCCAAAGCCAGAACCGAACCAAAGGAATGACCGTGAACAATATCGTAGCCATTGGTTGCCAGGAGATGTTGAACTTTGCCGATGCTCCGTGGATCAATCATTGGATCAGCATCGTGTATACGAGCGACGAGGCCTTCCAGACGATGGACAACCACGTTTGTCGGCGGCTCCGCTGGGTTTGCTGGTGCAACCTGCTGCCCAGCCGCGGGCGAGACCAGATGGTGGGTCACAACGTCAACGTCGTGGCCCAGCCTTCCGAGCTGCAAAGCGAGACCGTAGACGTGGGACTCGATTCCACCGATGCTAGGCGGATAGCAATCGGTCAGCAGGCATATTCTCAATTTGGGCATCACAACTCCATATTAGAGGTTGGAGGTTGGAGGTTAGAGGTTAGAATCCGACATCCAACTTCCAAACCAGCCAACGGATAGATCACCCCTAACGCCGCCGCGTAGGCCACGCTCCCTCCCACCAACACCCGCGAGAAGCCGAAGGAGATGGCCAGCATGGCCGAGAGGATGGAGGCCAGCACCGAGGTGCAGCCGTTGATGCCCCACGCCCAGGGGACGAGATCGGGGGCCAGGCGGCCGATGATCTCCACGCCTTTGGGGAAGGGCACGCCCATCAGGAATCCCAGCGGGGCCAGGCTCAGGACGGAGACCACGAGGCGCAGGCCCAGGCTTTGGCCCAACAGCAATCGGAAGACGAAGGGGAGGACGAGGGGATAGAGGACGATGGCCCCGATCAAGACCATCAGGGTTCTGGCCAAAGGGAGCCGGCCTGAGACCATGCTGCCCAGCCCTGAGAACAGCAGGATGGCAAACAGCACGGCGGCGAAGGCGTAGACGGGGTGATCCAGGAACAGAATGAAGTGCTGCATCAGCGGTATCTCCACAAAGAGGTAACCCAAGCCCAACATGGCAAAGTAAATGAAAACACGCCATCGTATTCGCTCATTCGCCCATTCGCTGAACTGCTTACCTGGCTCGGCCTGGATTGCCAAACCTGTGGTGAGCGCAGCCGAACCATCCAGGCCAGACCGCCGGATCTGGCGATCCGGCGGGAGCATCACCCTCCTGCGGAACAGCAAGGGCAAAAGGATGAGGATGGCCGAAGCCAGTAAGGCCAGGATCAGCAGAGCTACCAGCACGAAGTAGCCACTTCCGCCGAAGGGCTGCCAGATCTTGCCGAAGGTCTGCAGGATCTCTGGCGTCTGGCTCCACTTGAAGAAGTGGAAGAAGAAGGGGCGGTCATCGCTGGTCGGAGAAACGTCGTAAGCGTAGTCGGCGTAGAAGCGAGCTCGATCGCCGAACAGCAGGTCTTGGAAGCCCTGATAATAGAGAGGCTCCTGGAGGACGTTGTAACGGTTGGCCTCGGCCTCCTGGATGCCTGGATAGTACACCAGGTCAAATTGCCGCTGCTGACAAAAACTCTTCACCATCTCGATCTCGCCCGCCGTGAACTCGCCATTTTTCACCAGCAGCAGCAGCGTTGACCAACTGCGGATAGCCACCAGACGCAGCTCTGGCTGGGGAAAGCCTGCCTTCTCCAAAGCCGTCACCGCCAGGGCTGCGGCCCGCAGGCTCTCGCTGGGCGGCATCTGCAGCCAGCGGCTCACTACCAGCAAGCCACCCTCGCGCAAGTGGGCCAGATAGTCCACCAAGGCCTCCACCGTGTAGAGATAGTTCTCCGATAAGCTGTAGGCCCCGGAGGTCACGGGCCGGTAGGTGTCGGCCAACGACACCTGGACGATGTCGAATCTCTCCTCCACGTGGCGCACGTAGCTGCGCCCATTCTCCACCACCACCGTCACCCTCTCGTCCCGATAAGGGTCTTCGAAGGCATCTCGCGCTACTTCGATCACCAGCGGATTGCTCTCCACAGCCACTACCGACGAGGCCCCTCCGTGCAAAGCCACCAGCACGTCGAGGCCGCCTTTGGGCTCGATGATCAGGGCTTTCGCCTGGGGCCGCAGGTGGTAGGGCAAGGAGACGGGCAGGTAATCAACGAAATCCAGCTTTTCGGGCTGGGTGATGGGGGAGAGGTTGTCGCCGTCGGTAAAGAGGCCCAACTGAGGAGGCAGAGAGCCAGGATAGGCCAGGCTCATCCCCGGCGCCGACTTCACTCCCTGGCTCTCGATCACGTCAACCCGCGAGAAAGCGTTCCAGCGGCTCCAGACGACCTCAGCTTCGGGATACAGCAAAGCCTGGCTGAGGCCCTTGTAGGGGGAGAGGCGCACCTCCAGGAAAGAGGGGGGGCGGATGGTGAGGAAGAGCAGGGCCAGGGCGATGATACTGGATATTAGAGATTGGATATTGGAGATTGGAGATCGAGAGAATGCGATGGCCGCCAGTGCTCCCAGCAAGGCGCTGAGCATAACCGTCCTTGCTCCGCCCAGGATGGGCAAGGCCACTACTGCAGCCAGGCAGCCCATCGCTGAGCCGGCCAGGTTAAAGGAGTAGATCTTGCCTGCCAGCTCAGGCTGTGCGGCCAGCAAGGCCCCGACGGCCAGGCCGCTGAAGAAAAAAGGCAGCGCCAGGAACAGATAATAGATAGCCAGGAAGAGGAGCTGCTCTCGGTCCCAGGCGATGCGATAGGAGTCGAAGGGGATATAGTTAACGTTTAGATAGCTGGCCAGGATGCCGAGAGTCAGAAGCACCGAGAGGCTGACGAGGAGCCTGGTCGGATTTCTTTTGGCCAGATTGGGGAACAGGGAAAGGAAGGAGCCACTGGCTCCGAAGCCCAGGAGAGCGATACTGACGGCCATAAAGGCAAGGTGATACCATTGGGCCAGGGAAAAAATCCGCGTGAGGGTGATCTCCAGGCACAAGACCGCCATGGAGAGTAAAAAAACGCCCAGGTTGGTCAGGTGGTCGGGTGGTCGGGTGGTCAGGTGGTCGCTGGTCATTGGTCAACTGCCACTCGAAATTGGGGATCCAAGGCCAGCATCAACTCCAGGCCCTCATCCAGGTCAACCTGGGGGCTGTAAGCCAGCTCCCGTCGGGCCAGACTGATATCGGCCACCAGCCGCGAGACGCCGCCATCATTGGCCTGGCTGTAAAGGTGGCTGACCTTGCGGCCGGTGGCGCGAGCTACCTTCTCCACCAACTGGTTGATGCTCACTTCCTGGCCGCTGCCCACGTTGATGATGCGGCGATCCACGCCGGAGGCCATGGCTGCTGCGAACAGGGCGTCCACCACGTCGTCAATGTAGACGAAGTCCCTGGTCTGATTTCCATTGCCAAAGACGATCAATGAGCCACCTCCCAGGGCCTGTTTGAGGAACTGGGGGATGACCGGAGCGTGGGAAGCGGGCACGAATTGCCCTGGTCCATAAGCGTTGAATATCCTGAGGGCCACTGTCTCTATGTCGCAGAGGGCACCGATGGTGAATACGTAGTGCTCCGAGGCGATCTTGCTCACCCCGTAGGGTGAGTCGGGGTGGGGAATGCTCTTCTCGCTGACCGGTTGCTGGGGTTGTTCACCGTAAACAGCCCCTGAGGAGGCTAAGACCACCCTTTTCACCCCTGCGTCCCGCACGGCCTCCATGACAGCCACCGTACCACCTACGTTCACGTCGTTGTAGTCGCGGGGATACAGGATGGACTCCGGCACAGAAACCCGTGCCGCCAGGTGGTAGACACAGCCTATGTTCTGTAGCAGCGTCCAGAGCTTGGGGACATCTTTCACGTCGCCTCGAGTGAAGAGCACCCTGGAATCGAGGCGTAAAGGATCGCCGGCACTCAGGTCATCCAGGACCCGCACGTGATGCCCTTCCCTAACCAGACGATTGGCCAACGCGGCGCCGATGAAACCAGCCCCGCCAGTGATCAGGAATCGCACTTCTCACTCCTCAAGGGAACAAAGGAGCAAAGAACAGGGGAGCAAGAGGCTACCCTTGCTCCTCTGCTCCCTTGCTCCCCTGCTCCATTGCTAAAACTCTGTGGCTCCGGTGAACTCGAACCCGGTCAGTTTCAGGGCCGGAGCGCGGGTGGCGCCGAACCAGTTCTGTTGCAACCTGGTCTCGTGGCTTATTAGCTCCACGTTGGCTAGCGCCTCTACGTAGCTCTGGGTAAAACGGAGGTTCTTAATAGGGTAGGCCATCTCGCCCTTTTCGATAAGAAAGGTCCCATCGCGGGTCATGCCGGTGACAATGGCCAGTTTGGGATGGACGGGACGAGTATAGTGGAAGCGAGTCACCCACAGGCCGCGGTCCATCGAGGCCAGCATCTCCTCTTTGCTCGCCTCACCAGGCGCCATGAACATGTGGCCGGGAATGGGGCCGAAGGTGTTGGGGGCGGGCAGTCCGTGACCAGTGGAAGCTTTCCCCTCCTTGCCAGCGGTGTAGGAATCGTACACGACGGCCTCGGCCACACCTTCTTTTATCAGATCAACTCGCTGCCTGGGCACACCCTCGAAGTCGAAAGGCAGGGGCAGGCCCGTGGGATCGAGGCCGTCGTCCCAGATGGAGATAGCAGCGCTCATGATCTGTTTGCCGAAGCTATCAATCATGAAGCTACGCCCCTCCTGCACGGACAAAGCGCCGAAACCCAGGTAGGCCAACGTGTTGATAATATCGGCTACGGCGTACTCCTCCAGGATGAGCGGATAACAGCCCGGCGGCAGCTCTCTGGGATTTCGGCCCTGGAGAGCCTTCTCCACTGCCTCTTTACCGATCAACTCGGTGTTGATTTCTCCGACTTTCCAGGTCGTAACTTCAGCGTAGCCAGAGCTATCGTCGCTCATGATAACGGTGTTGATATCGGCCGAGGTAGTGGCATGATAAGCGAAGACCCCCAGGGAATTGGCTACCGCCAACTCGCCAGCGCCAGTGGTGAAGGCTCCCGAGGCAACCAGCCCATTGTCTACAGCCAGTTGGCAGATCACCCCCACATCCCTGGCCCGAGCCTCAGGACTGAAGGCGGCGGTGGCTTCGTCGAAGGCCTCGATTTCTGCACCGGGCATCGGGCCGGGCAACGACGTGAAGTCGGGGTTTTCGGGCTGGAGCCTGGCGATGGTCAAGGCCCTCTCCACCACCTTTTCCAAAGCCTCCGGGCTCAGGTCGTTGATGGAAGCCACCCCAATCTTCTTGCCCACCACGGCCCGTACCCTGAGCCCCACATTTCGCTCGGCCACGTTCTGATGGATATAGGAATTCGCAAAGCGCGTCAGCCCGCTGTCCTCGCTCATGATGAGCACTTCCGTCTGCTCGGCGGTGGACAGAGACAGGACTCGCTCGGCGATCTCGCGCATCTTTCTTTCACCCAGCATGTTGCTCCTTTCGCGTGATCTCCATGGTTTGCTCGACGTAGTCAATGGTCAGGAGGTGCCCCAGGAGTAACCCGGCGCCGATCAAGGTATCCTCTCATTGAGTCTCCTCATCGAAAGACATGCACAACTGGGTATCCAATGCGGACAAAATAGAATACCTTATCTGGGTATTTTTTCTTCGCTTTCTGCCAGGCTTCTATTACTGTCTCAGCGAGGAAATGGTCGCCGCTTTCCACCTCAATGGCCACGATTTCCCCTTTGTGCTCTGGCTCCAATAAAGGCTTGATCTTTTCATAAATTTCATCCCCTTTGGAACCGAATTCCTCGCGGTTGATTTGATATATTCCGTTCCTCATTTTCTCCTCCTATCTCATCACCCCTATCTGCACGTTGCGGAAGCGGGCGGGAGCCGTGCCGTGGCCCACGTGGGCGGACTGCGGAGGCTGGCCCTTGCCGCAGTTGGGTGTGCCCCACACGTTCCAGTGCTTCTCGCTGCAGATGGCATCGCAGCCGGCCCAGAACTGCGGGGTGATGCCGGTGTAGGTGGCGTTCTTGTACAGTCGCCCCATCTGGCCGTCTTTGATCTGGTAGGCTATCTCGGTGCCAAACTGGAAATTGAGGCGCTTGTCGTCAATGCTCCAACTCTTGTTCATCTCCATGAAGATGCCCTCATCGGTGTCGGCGATGAGGTCATCGAAGTCCCACTCCCCGGCCTCCAGATTGATGTTGGTCATGCGGATCAGGGGGATGCGGTTCCAGCCATCGGCCCGCATACAGCCATTACTCAGTTGACCAAGCATGGCCGCCGTCTCCCGCGAGGTGAGGTAGCCGACGAAGATGCCATCTCTGACGATGGGCACCCGCTGGGACGGCACCCCCTCGTCGTCGTAGCCAAAGGTGCCCAGTCCGCCGGGGATGGTGGCGTCAGCGGTGATGTTCACGATCTCCGAGCCGTAGCGGAAATTCCCCAGCTTCTCCGTGGTCAGGAAGCTGGTGCCGGCGTAGCTGGCCTCGCTGCCGAAGACTCGATCCAACTCGATGGGATGGCCACAGGACTCGTGCACCTGCAGGGCCAACTGGGTGGCTCCCAAAATGAGGGTGGTCACCATGCTCGGACACTGGGGGGCCGTGAGCAGCGCCACTGCCTCCTCCCCCACTCGTTGAGCGTTGCCCACGAGATCCATCTCCTCGATCAGCTCGTAGCCGGCCGTCCCCTGGTGGCGGCCGAAGGAGTTGGGATAGCTTCTTTTCTGGACATCGCCCTCGCCGACCGCCGTAGCCTCCAGGCCGCCTCCGCTCTCGACGATCTCCTGCTCGATGAAAGAGCCCTCGGAGCTGGCGAAAACCTTGCCCTCGCGCCCAAACTGGAGATTGGACTCAGCCACGGCCACCTCTTTGGCCCGCCTCATCTCAGCATCGGCAGCCAAAAGCAGCTCGATTTTCTTTTCCAGAGGCACCTGGAAGGGATCACTCTTCACTGGCGTACGGTAGGTGTCCGAATAGACGACAGGTGGGCCAAGTCCAACTTCCAACCTCCAACCTCCGATCTCCAATTTTTTGACCAGCGCGCTGGCCCTGGCTATCTCAACCGCCAGGGCGGTGACCCGTTCGACCTCCTCCAGCGAAAGGAGGGAGCTGGAGGCGAAGCCCCAGGCTCCATTGAGAATGACCCGCACACCAAAGCCCTGGTCTTCGTCCTGGGACAGGGCTTCCACCTTCCCGTTCTTGACCACGATGCCTTGATTTTCCCGGTGCACGATGCGGATGTCGGCGTAAGTAGCGCCTTTAGTCTCGGCTACGTTTAAAGCCCGATCAGTGAGTTCTCGCAATGCAAGCCTCCTTTGGCTGAATTGTAGTTTGACCAAATTCACAAACAGGAGTAAAATTACCTTGAAAGAGATTCCGAGAAGGTGACCAGCTATGCCCCTTTATGAGTACTATTGCGCCGATTGTAAGATCAAGTTTGAGGCCCTGCGGAGGATGAGCCAGGCTGATGACCCTATCGCTTGTGTGCGCTGCCAGGGAACGAATACCTCCCGGCTTATCTCTGTATTCGCCGCCATCAGCAAGGGAAGCAGCGGTGAGAGTCGGTCTCTTGGCGGCAGCAGCGGTTGTGCCAGTTGTAGCGCCACCAGTTGCGCCGCCTGTAGCAGTGGCTAGGCCTTGCTCAGCCCCCAGCCAATGTCAGGCGGCTGCCGATACTCCGATAGCCGCCTTTATTCTATTAGAGAAGCGTATACGAATTTGATATCCCCTTTGTACACGGGTAAGACCATTCTCTCCCGCTTGATTACACCCACGATCAGACCCTCGTAGTTGCGCGTCAGAGTAGCGATGAGCCCACCGCCCCTGAGCAAGGCCGTCTCCATGGTCTCAGCGTCACCAATAGCCTGTAGGATATAGGGCCGCGAAAGTTGTGTCCCATTGATAGTCATCACCCCGTCTTCGGTGCTGGCAATTACCGAGTACAGGGTCAGCCGCTCCCCGTTGATGGTCAAAGCCTCCGCCCCGGCGTTGCGCAGCTCGTTGATCAGGTCTTGCACATCCAGGACGCCGATAGGTCCGTCAAGACTTACTTCGACACCGAACCCTGAGACCTCCACCAGCCCATTGATGATCCTGACCTTATTCAGTTCCTCCACCAGAGCTTCCAGCCTGGCCCGCCCCGTAGCCTGTTGATATTCATTGAGCTGTTTTTCCAGGGCCTCCATCTCTCCCCGCAGGCGGGCATTGTTCTCCACCAGGCTGCTGATGATAACGAGCTGATCGTCGCTTGACGCAGCCAGAAGAGAGTTACCGCTCATTTGCTGAGTGCGAAATTGAGCCACAAGCAACAGGCCCAACAAGAAACAGAGTATGGTTAAGGACAACTGTGCGGAACGGCTCTTCATGGCTCAAATCTTCTCGCTACTTCAATCTCCCAATTGGGCATAGTGAATAGGGAAGCCCCCTTTGTAAGCGGGTAGGGTGAGCATCCCTTGTCTGTCTACCTTAAACTGCACGCTGTAGAGCTCGGCTCTCTGCTTGATCTCCTTTAGATAGGCGGGATTGCGCAAAACATCCTCCTGCACGATGGGATTGCCGATGGCTTGGATGAGATAAGGGGGCGAAAGGCGGGTATCATTGACCATGATCGTGCTGCCCACGCAATATATCGAAGTCGTAGCTACAATCCGTTCGTTGTTGACGGCGATGGCCTCGGAGCCGGCCATCCACAGGAGGTTAACCACGTCGCGCAGGTCGTACTCGTGGATCAGGTAGTCGCTGGCATCCGCTGCCGCCGACACCGAGCGGATGCTGCTATCGTCGAGAGTCACCTGAACGCCGGGCCCCTCGACGGCCAGGAGGCCAGCTATCATCTTTTGTCGTTCCAACTCTGCGTTTATCTCCTTCAACATCTCCGTGCTGGCAGCCAACTCGCGGCGATATTTGTCCAACTGCCCTCGCAGTTGCCCAATGCTTTCCTTGAGCCCCTCCTGCTCTGCCTCCAGGCGCTTGATAGCTAGAACCCCCGACTCGTGCCCAATGCCTGGCACTGTCGCAGGCCTCGCTGGGGGCGATTTCCATTGCAAGCCCAATAAAACACCGAAGACCAGGGCGATTACCAAGATGGGGATGTAGCGACCAACACCGTCAAACTTGAATTTCATGGCTAGTCCTCAGATTAAAAAAGCACCTCTTGCGGTGCATTACCCAGAGGAGGGCCCCTTGGTGCCCACTCCCCTTTCCCCTCTCCACCCTCTACGTTGACTGGCATAACACGGTTTGTCCGGCACCTCCGCTCTCCAGCCTGTCTTGAGATGTCCTAAATCGCATCAAGTCCGAACAGCAGGCTTGCCGAAGAGGGGTTTTGCTCTTTCAGCATCGCGGTAAGCTTTTCGATGTGCCCGTGAACCGCCAGGCGGGTTTGGCTGTCACTTCGACACGTTTATATAGAGGTCATAGCTCTTTTGGTTATTTTCTACGCTGACCTCCCCAGGTACCGGCAGCACCCAAACCTGCAAGCGATAGGCCGGCCGGTAAGTAACGCGGGAAATGTCTTTGAAGCGAGCTATTTTTATCTGGCCGGGGGCAATGGTATCTATATAGCAAGTCTTTTCGAGGATTGGAGTGTCATCTTCGAAGCCAGACAGCCGAGCCTTCACTTTGACATCAGCTTCAGTCTGAAAGCCCAGGTTCTCCACCGCTACCAACAAAGTTGCCTGCTCGCCCCTGACCACGATTTGCTCATAATCCAGTGAGGGGTCAAAGTCAATGGCCAGCACGGCCAAATCGTGCTCATACACACGGGTTCTAACCTTAGTGCGGGATAGCGTATCGAGGGAAATAGGGGCCCGGTCAACGATTTCAACTCCAGCGCAACCGGCTAGCGAGAGGGAGGCCAGCATCATCACCGTGACCAACCAGATGCAACGCATCTTACCTCCTTGTGACATTCTTCAGTGCCTCCTTTTTGGAATAGTAGGGGCAGGTCTTGCACCCGCCCAGGGCGACCGCAAGGGATCGCCCCTACCAGGGCTCAGGATGCTCCTTGCCAGATTAATCATAAACCAAATAGGCACTTTTGTCAAGTTTGCTACTCAATAGACCAGTTTCAGTACATCACACTGCCTCACATCGGTGGAATTGTGATCTGCTGAGTTTGCCTTCTGATTGGAGATGTATTATAATTGAGCCATGCTATGCGAGAGGGGTGAATAGTTTGTTCGAGGAATCACCTGGCAACCAGGAGATAAAAGATCAACGACAGCGGGGCAAATCCACCTTGCGCGAGATCGTGGAGACAGTGCTCCTGACCCTGTTGGTCTTTCTCGCCATCCGCGCTCTAATCCAGAACTTTCGCATCGAGGGAACCAGCATGGAGCCCAACCTGCACGATGGACAATATCTGATCATAAACAAGCTGGTGTACTATCTCCACCCTCCTGAACGCGGTGATGTAGTGGTCTTCCACTACCCCAGGAACCCCAGACGGGATTTCATCAAACGAATCGTCGGACTACCAGGAGAGAAGGTGGAGGTCAAGGGGGAACGCCTGTTTATCAACAGCGAAGAACTCAAGGAGCCGTATGCGCTCCACACGGGTGGGTACGCCTGGGGGCCTCAGCGCCTGGGAAAAGACGAGTACTTCGTCCTGGGTGACAACCGCAGTAGTTCCAGCGACTCCCGCAATTGGGGGCCTCTCCCCAGAGATGCTATCATAGGCAAGGCCTGGATCTCTTATTGGCCCCCTCAGCATTTGGGACTTGTGCCTCACTACTCCTATGCTGCTACGGAATAACTATTGCGTAGTGCGTAGTGCGTAGTGCGTATTGCGTAGTGCGTGACGGGATATTGAGATGGCATTGCAAGAAGACGAAGTAAGGAAGATAGTACAGCGAGTCCTATTACGGACCCTTGGCATGAGCGAGGCCAATGAGCCTGGTGCCTTATCTTCGCCCAGTGCGGTGAAGCGCCCCCTGATAACCGAACAGGACGTGGAGGCTGCTCCCACCGGGGGTGAATTGCGTTTCCCCGCCGAAGCCATAGTTACTCCCAGGGCTCGTGAACTGGCTCTGGAAAGAAAGGTTTTCCTCTCTCCACAGCCGGGTCCTGTCAGCACTCTGAGCGAGACTCCGGCTTCCGGGAGCAAAGTCATTGCCCTCGGTGCTGACCACGGCGGCTTCGCCATGAAAGAGGCCCTTAAGGCCCATCTCCAGGAACTTGGCTATGCCGTCAAGGATTGTGGCACTTTCAGCAGCGAAAGCGTAGACTACCCCGACTTCGCCTACGCCGTAGCCAGACTGGTCTCCGAGGGCCAGGCCTGGCGGGGGATCATGATTGACGGAGCAGGGATTGGCTCCTGCATGACCGCCAACAAGGTGCCAGGAGTGCGGGCCAGCATGTGCTACGACCTCACCACAGCCGTGAACGCCCGCGAGCACAACGACGCCAACGTGTTGACGTTAGGCGGCCGTCTCATCGGCGAGAACCTGGCCAAAGAGATCGTGAAGACGTGGCTGGCAACGGAATTCGCCGGCGGCCGTCACGAGGGGCGGGTGAACAAGATCATGGACGTCGAAAAGCGATACCTGCGGAAATGAGGAAATGGACCTGGATAGAGCAACCATAGAACGACTGGTGGAACAAATCACCAAAGAGGTGCTGATCCTGTTGCGGGAGGAAGAGGCCAGCGCCCAATCGGGATCGGAGTGCTTGAGTTGCAACGGTCAGTGTACCGGGAAGTGTCCAGACCGGACCCAGGCAGTAATTGATGCGGGAGCAAGTAGGATCGGCAACCCTCTGGGTTCCACTAGCGTGGCCGTGGAGATCGCTCATATGATTGACCACACCTTGCTCAAAGCGGACGCCAGCCAGGAACAGATCGCGCAACTGTGCTACGAGGCCCGCAAGCACGGCTTCGCCGCCGTCTGTGTCAACCCCGCCAACGTCAAACTGGCTGCTCAGCTCCTCAAGGGCTCGCCCGTGGCAGTCTGCGCGGTGGTCGGCTTCCCTTTGGGAGCCACCCCGCCCGAAGTCAAGTCCTACGAGGCCCAACAAGCCATCGAAGACGGGGCCACTGAAATTGACATGGTCATCAACGTGGGCGCCCTCAAATCCAGGGATTACGAGTTAGTAGAGCGAGACATCGCCACCGTGACGCGCACCTGTCACCACAACCGGGCCATCTGCAAAGTGATCATCGAGGCTGCTTTGTTGACAGACGAGGAAAAGGTCAAGGCCTGCCAATTGGCCAAGGCGGCCGGGGCTGACTACGTCAAGACCTCGACCGGCTTCGGGCCCGGCGGAGCTACCGTTGAGGACGTGGCTCTAATGCGGCGGGTAGTGGGGCCTGAAATGGGCATCAAAGCCGCGGGGGGCATCAGGACCTTCGAGGCTGTCAAGCAGTTGGTCAAGGCTGGAGCTACGCGCATTGGAGCCAGTGCAGGGGTGAAGATCCTGCAGGAAGCCAGGGCAGCAGCCTAGTGCATTAACCACGGGGTATCTTGGTACAGATTCAGGCGGCCATGGCCCTTTGCAACAAGGGTTTTTTATTTGCTGCACTTTCTGCTGCCAATACAGGAGATCAGAAATGACCCCACCCGTGAATCTCTATGACGGGCCAAGTTAGCCCAGAACGCAAAAAGCCACCGCAATCTCGTAGGACGGCTTTTTCGTTGGTCTTGCCCCAAAACAGGGCCTTCAATTTCTCCCCGGAGTGGGCTTGCCCATCGGAAATGAGGTCATAGAGCAAGAAATGAAAGTCAAGTTTTCTAGACCCCGTGCTCTGATCCTACTGCTGCTTCTGGCCGGCAGCGCGTGGTTAGTCATCTCTTCAGACGTGACTATCCTGTCTCGTTACGCCCGGTACCTGCCACGGCGCGTCCGGACGCTGTGGGTCTCCTGGTGGCCACATCCCCAGTTTGTGCCCACACCAGCCCTGGCCATGCCAGTGGCATCCCCCGCTATCACCGCACCGACCATCCCCCTCGTTCAGGCAACGCCCACCGCCACCTCATCGCCCACCGCCACCTCTGTGGCTGTGGCGACGGTCACGCCGACCGTATCCCCTCCGCCCACGGCGCTGCCAACACCTGCTGCCCTTCTGACCTCCACTGCCACGCCTACATCCATGGCCACGGTCACGCCGACCGCATCCCCTGCGCCCACGGCGACGCCAACGCCCACCATCCTTCCAACCCCCGCCAGGGCTATCAGCCTCAGCGGCATCAAGCACGAATGGCAGACGTGGAACAACTGCGGGCCAGCTACCCTGGCTATGGGCCTCAGTCACTTCGGCTACAAGGACACCCAGGCCGACATAGCGGCCGTGCTCAAGCCAGACCCCGAGGACAAGCACGTGGAGCCAGAGGAGATGGCAGCCTACGTTCGTTCCCGAGGATTAGAAGCGGTGGTGCGGGTCAACGGAGACCTGGGCCGGCTCAAACAGCTCCTCAGCAACGGCCTCCCCGTCATCGTTGAGATGTGGCACACCCCCAGGCCAAACGATGGCATGGGACACTACCGGCTGGCCATCGGCTATGACGACGCCGCTGGTCACTTCATCACCTACGACTCCCTGAACGGCCCGGGCGTCAGCATCCCCTACGGCCCTTTTGATGACGACTGGCGCGTCTTCAACCGCACCTACGTGGTGGTCCACTCCTCTGATCAGGCCGAGGTCGTGGCGGCCATCGTCGGCGCGGACATGGACGACACAGCGATGTACGAGCGGGCGCTGGAGGTCGCTCGCACCGAAGCCATGACCAACCCGGAGGACGCCTTCGCGTGGTTCAATGTTGGCAGCAGCCTGACGGCCCTGGGCCAATACGCTGAAGCCGCCGAGTCCTTCGACAGAGCGCGCATCCTGGGCCTGCCCTGGCGCATGCTGTGGTATCAGTTCGCCCCCTTCGAAGCCTACTACGCTGCGGGTCGCTTTGATGAGGTGCTGGCCCTGGCCGAGGCCAACCTGAAGAGGGCCGGCAACCTGGAGGAATCCCTCTACTATCGCGGCCTGGTCTTAGAGGCCCTGGGCCAGGTCGAGGCGGCGCGCAAAGCTTACCAGTTAACCTTGAAGTACAACCCTAACTTCATCCGGGCTACAGAGGCATTAGCCCGCGTTAATTCCCTGCCATAGATTCACATGACCGTTAACGAGCGTCGCATCGCCCGCTCGGTCGGGATCGTCATGGCCGGCTTCGTGGCCAGCAAGGCCCTGGGATTCGTTCGCGAGGTGGTCATCGCTTATGCCTTCGGCACCAGCGCTGAGCTGGACGCATACTACGCCGCCTTCAACCTCCCCGACCTGCTCTATGCCCTCATCCCCGGTGGGGCCCTGGCCTCGGTGTTCATCCCCGTCCTGGCCGGCTACCTGACCAAGGAAGACCAGGCAGGCGCCTGGGAGCTGGCCAGCGCCGTCGTCAACGCCGTCTTCCTCGTCGTGGCCCTCCTGGGCTTAGCTATCGCCCTGGCCGCGCCGATCCTGGTCCCACGTGTCCTCGCCCCTGGCTTCTCCCCCGCACAGCAGGCACTGACGGTGGACCTGATACGCCTGGTGCTGCTCTCGACCCTCATCTTCGGGATGAGTGGGGTAGCGACGGGCGTTCTCCACGCCCATCAGCATTTTCTCCTGCCAGCCATCGCCCCTGTCCTCTACAATCTGGGCATCATCGGCGGCGCGCTGTTCCTGGCGCCGGACATGGGCGTCTACGGCCTGGCGGCCGGCGTGGCCACTGGCGCGGCGATGCACCTGGCGATCCAGATGCCGGCCCTCATCCGCCACGGCGTGCGCTGGATGCCCACCCTGGGGTTCAGCAGCGCTGGCTTCCGTGAGGTGGTGCGGCTGATAGGGCCCCGCATTCTGACCATCGGGGTCGTCCGGCTCAACTACCTGGTCATGACCAATCTGGCCTCGCGGCTGGGGGAAGGCAGCGTCTCGGCCTTGAACTACGGCTGGCTGGTGATGCAGTTGCCAGAGAGCATCATCGGGACAGCCATCGGCATCGCTGTCTTCCCCACGCTGTCCGAGTTGGCAGCGAAGGGGCAACGGGAGGCCCTGCGCTCGACTCTATCGGGGGCGCTGCGGGCCGTCTTCGCCCTGACCATCCCTGCGGCGGTGGGCCTGGTGGTTTTAGGCCGGCCGCTGATCCAACTCCTCTTCCAGCGGGGCGCCTTCGGGGTCGAATCAACCGAGGCCGTCCGCTGGGCTCTGCAGTTCTATGCCCTGGGGCTGATAGGTCACTCAGCGCTGGAGGTCGTGGCCCGGATCTTCTACGCCCAGCACGACACCAGGACCCCGCTGGCGGTTGCGGCGACGGCAACGCTGGCCCACCTGGCCCTCAGCCTGTGGTGGATGAACGTGTGGGGCCACGGGGGGCTGGCGCTGGCTAACTCCGTCGCCGTGACCCTGGAAGTCCTGGGTTTGCTATGGATCGCGCAGAGGCGCCTGGCAGTGGTGGAGGGGACGCGCATGCTGATCGCGGTCCTGCGCTCAGGCTTCGCGGCGGCGGTTATGGGGATTATTTTGTTCGTCTTCACAGCCTGGGGGCAAAATGCCGGGACCACCGCCCTGGGCCTGGGGGGGACTGTCCTGGGGGCCCTGGTCTACCTGGCTGTGATGTTGGCCCTGGGGTCCGAGGAGATCCGAGCCCTGCCCAGGATGGTGCTCGAAAAGCAGCCACTTGATGGGACAGCCTCGGAGAAGGCCTGAAATAAACAGCCCCTCTCGTGTGAGAGGGGCTGTTGCTTGTCACTGGCCACTCTTAGTACTCCGGCATGGGTGGCATGGGCGCTTTTTCCCTTTCAGGAATCTCCGTGACCAGGGCCTCGGTGGTCAGGATCATGGCAGCGATGCTGGCGGCGTTCTCTACCGCACTCCGTGTTACCTTGGCCGGATCTATGATCCCCTTCTCTACCATGTCCCCATAATCGTTGGCGATCACGTCGTAGCCTATCCGGTCGTTCTTTCTCTCCTTCTGCTGCCTCTTCACCTCCTGCACCACCACCGCCCCATCCATGCCGGCGTTCTCCACGATCCCTCGCATGGGCTCCTCCAATGCCCTCCGCAAGATGTTCACCCCGGTCTGCTCATCCAAGAGCTCCATCTTGATCTCGTCCAGGGCCGGCACGGCGTTGATCAGCACCAC
>Ga0194126_10002712_pt1 | contig 28547 bp, 33 predicted proteins | sample TA2KigC150mmetaG_FD_148641 | JGI IMG/M metagenome (GOLD analysis project Ga0194126, IMG submission 148641) | Freshwater microbial communities from Lake Tanganyika, Tanzania - TA2015035 Kigoma Deep Cast 150m | ecosystem: Environmental > Aquatic > Freshwater > Lake | place: Tanzania: Lake... | reverse complement strand
TAAGTCCTTAATCAGGGCAATTTAGCCCCAAAATCGTCACTCTAAGGCCAAAATCAGCCACTTCTTTTCAGAATAAACTCATGAATTCAATGACTTGACTTGGTCCGACCTCAATCGGGTTGTTTTTTTTCCATTAAATTCTTCGCCCCATTTATGCATATGGCTAATTTTACGAATTTCAATATTGCCCTTACAAAATGGACATGTTTTCATATTTTGTCTCTCCTTATCTTCAAGTCGACCCATAAGTTGGGGTCCGGCCTGTAGATCGTAATGATCACAAGTGTTCCCTTAATCCACTATTCCCTTGGTTTGCCCCATCATTCCATCATTCTGTATTCCAACATTCTAATATTCCATTATAGAAAGGGATTGGGGGAGAGGGAATCTTAACTCAAAAATTGAGTCAGCGGGTTTGAAGGTTAGGAAAGTTTGGTTAGCTCTCAAAATCTGATGTGGCCCGCCATGCCTTTTGGGCACGCTTGATTGTTGTGACCCCTATTTCGGATTTGTTCAAGGAATGCGTCTAAACTTTTTAGTTATTTTGGACAGCAGTGTTAAATAGTAAAAAATGGGTTCGATTGACAATCGCAATCTAAAAGATTACAATGCAATCAGTTCGATAAGGAGGTGTTAGCATGCAGTTGACTGTTAGAATGCCTGATGAGTTTACAAAAAAACTTAATGTATTGTCAAAAAAGATGGGGCTAAAAAGATCGGATGTTGTCCGTCTGGCGCTGCAACGATTCTTCGATGAAAATAGAGAAGGTATTGATCAATCTCCTTTTGAGAAGGTAAAAAGTATGCTCGGTGTGGCAGAAAGCGGAATCAAGGATCTGGGACAGCGCCACCGCCACTATTTGATCCAAAAAATGAGAAGAGGTTCTTAATGCTTGTAATGATGGACACAGGCCCCTGGGTAGCCCTGATTGACAGGAGCGAAGAGCGACATGAAGAATGCGTCGAATGGCTGAGGGATTTCAGGGGTAACATTTTTTCCTCAGAGGCTGTATTGACAGAAGTTCTTTATCTCCTCAATTTTTCTTCAAGAGCTCGATCCGCAGCCATCGATTTTGTGTTGGGCGGAGCCATCATCTTAGTGCCACCAAGTCTTGAGAGTCTCAAAAGAGCAAAAAGGCTGATGGAAAAATATAAGGATATCCCGATGGATTATGCAGACGCCACCTTGGTATCTATTGCTGAGGATCTTTCCATTACAGAGGTGGTCACTTTCGATGTCAAGGACTTTAGTATATACCGATTATCGTCAAAACAACCCTTTGTTATCTTGCCACAAAAATAATCTCAAACCTTCAACCTTTATCATTCGTCCTTGATCCTTTGTTCTTTCAATAGCAGCACTCCAGCACCTATTAACTCATTGGAGTGCACCCCAAAGCATCCCAATAAACCCGAAAAACTCGAGCAACTCATTAAACCCAAGTAACTCGAAACCCGTAACTCGTAACCCGCAACATGTTTTATTTTAATCCGCAACATCCTTCCACTCTTCCTCCCGCTTATCCAATATTGAGACCTGCCCCCTGCTCACTTGAGATGCCCTCTTTGAATTTTCCGATCGATTTGCTATAATTTGAACAAATAGAAGTTCCACCATTAAAAACAGGAGGGAGGCGACAATGGATATTCGACAGACAAAAATAACCCTCAAGGAAATTCAAGAGATATTGCCTACTTTTTCAAGACCCGAAATTCTGGAACTCGATCGGAAAATACACGAATACTTAGAAACCGTAACATTCTCCAAAGCGGCAGAGGCTGCTTTTTACGAATGGAATGATCCTGAGGAGGCTATCTACGATGAAGATTGAACCAGGTGCGGTTGTTTTAGTCAATTTTCCTTTTACCGTGGATACTCATTGATGACGGGGATCCCGGGTTCAAGCAAACCGGGTTGAAAAAAGGATCTGTCATTAAAACAGAAAAGATTACGGTCGTTCATCAGTCTCTCATAAGAAAAAGACTTGGATCTATCCCATCTGAACTTATTCAAGAGGTGAAACAGACCCTCCGGAAAACCCTCGGAATCGAATAGCTCTTCCATGATTCTTTTCGCAGCATTGCCACAGCACTAAATTATTGCCTCCAACCGTTTACCTTTGTCCTCGATCCTTTCTCCTATCTTTTTAACCCGCAACTCGTAACTCCCGCCCATCCGGCAGGCGGGCGTAACCCGAAACTCGCAACATAATTTCCAGCTTTCCATTGAACTTTAACCTTTTACCTTGATCCTTTATCCTTTGTTTGAATGTCCTTTCTTATCCGCCTCATATCAAGACTTACCTATTTCCTGAAAAATGAATTGATTTACTTATAAATATGAAGTATTAATACCTATAAAAGTAATATACTTTCCCAGAAAGGAGCTAAAGTGAACTGGTCTAAAAATATTGAATATACTGTGCAAATATGGAAAGAAGGAAATCAGTTTGTCGCCCATGCCATGTCGCTGGATGTAATGAGTTCCGGAAAAACACCAGAAGAGGCCCGAAAAGCCCTTGACGAAGCAGTGCACCTGTTTCTCGTTACTGCGTCAGACATAGGCACCCTAAATGAGATCCTCCAAGAAGCCGGGTATGAACTTAAAGAGGGAAGATGGATTGAGCCTTCTTGGATTGCTATTGAAAAGCATTCCGCAGTCCTTAGTGTTTGAAAATGCCAAAAATCATACCCATTTCTCCTTGACAATATGTACAAACAGATTGTAATAGTTTTTATTTATGTACAAACAATGAGGAATTCGAATGGAAAAGAAAATTCTCAAGTTAAGCGTGAGCGATGCCCGGAATAAGCTCACCAGGCTCGAAGAAGTCTTAAGACCTGGTGAATTTCTCCATATCACCAAGAGGGGAAAGCCGTATGCCCGAATTGAATTGGAAGGGGATCTTGATCCCTACGAAGAGGTGCTAAAATCGATTGAATCTCTGCCTGAACCCGATGAGCCATTACGAACAGTAGCCAGAAACTATAAAAAGCTCCTCTACGGGACTGAAAATGAGCACACTCAGGGGATTTAGATCCGTCTTTTGCGACACAAGCTTCTTTGTCGCCTTGTTTTCAAAAAAGGATGCTGAACACAAACGCGCCTTGCAGCTTTTCAGGGAAATGAAAGAGGAAAAGATCTGCATATACACAAGCTGGTTCATTATTTCAGAAACGATAACCGTCTTGCTTTACAGGTATGGATATACTGAAGCCCGGATCTTTGGTGAGTCCATTTATCTCTATCAGGCGGTTCATCCTAAGGAGAGTCAATACCATCAAGCACTGGCACTTTTTAACCTCTATGCAAAAGACAAGGCCATATCTTTTGTAGACGCGTTGTCCCATGTGTTGATCACAGGTTTGCTTAAAAACATTCCCGCCATCTCTTTTGACGAGGACTTTAGATCGCTCGGTCTCACAACAATCTCATAGCCCCTGCCTTCACTGTTTTCACCCCATGTCTTGAAGAACGTGCAACCTGCAACCATGTTTTCGTTTTTCCCCCATTCTTCCACCTTTCCATTATTCCAATATTCCACTATTCCTTTTGAGAATGCAAAACATATTATGATGACAAACAGTTGCAGGTTGCAAAAATGCCCAAACCTTTAACACGGAACCCGTAACTTAATGACTATCGAGCCATTTTCGCAAAAAAAATTGTGTCGACCGAAATCATGGAGAAGTTGACCCCGTTATTGCAAAAAGATGCTATCGAATCAACTGTATGCTACCATAAAAAGGCTCTTTCCGATCTTTTTGGGATACCGTCTAAGGGCAACTTACGGGGTTGACATTAGTTCCAATTCGGGAACCGGTATTTCCGGTTTTTTCATCTTTACGCATACTACCTTTTTCCCCTTGGACATCATCTTATCGGCTGTTTTTTTATTATATTCATATAATTCCGAATCATCGATTGGAAGAATGATCAACTCGGCCTCGGGCGGTACATTTTCCAATACTTTTGGGTTCTCAAAAGCATACTTCATGAATTCATTGAGTAAATCAAGATTTTTTTTGACGGCCTGCTCTTTCTTCATTTTCCATCTCCCTTTCATAAGCCATTCTATACCATTTCCACGAAGTTTTCAAATCTTGAATCGCAAAGGTGAGGGCCATTTTAAGATCCTGAAAGGACAAAGGTTGTTTTTCTTCTTCACCTTTATAATGGATGATATCTTTATGTGCAAATCCATGAGAATTATCGTATCTAACTATCGGCCTCCATTCGTCGACAACGAATGCCTCATATTGTACAACAAACCTAACAATTCTTCCTTTCTTCAAGGAAGCTGAAACTCTTAGCCTATCTTCAAGCTCTTCAGATAATGGATAAATAAAAGCTATCTCTCTTGTCACTTGTCACTTTTTTACCCCGGTAGAATTAATGGCCCGTTCGGTTTCGAATCACAACGGCTGGAATTTCTAACAGGGTTTATTTTCTGTGTGTCTCTAAGACGAGATGGGTGATGTTGGTGCTGAATCCTTTCAAGACCGGTATCAGATGGACCTGGCTTCCTTATCCCATTATTCCATTCGTCCACTGGTCAAGGGGCATCTTTTATTGCGACTATTGCGACGCCCTCGCCCCCCCTCGTCCAGGATGGGTCTCTTGAGCCCCTTCAAACTTCTCACCAATCCACTCAGCCCTCTCTTTAAATTGCGAAATTGCAAGCCTGATGACCCCAAGTCTAAGGTGATACTTTTTGAGAGAGACGCGAGGCCATCTTGTGAGAGGTAATGCGTAAGGTTACAAGTGGCTCATTCGGTAAGTCATAAGTAGTCATTGTGTTTGGTTCAGCCCCAACCGCTATTCTTGTTTTAGGTGGATAAATAGCATGACCACCCCCAATTTACGCTATTGGGTTTCGGGCTACCCTGCCTCGCAGCAGTTTCGCGCTTGCCTCCCTGTCTCTCCCATATCATTCATCTTTGAAGTAGACGCAATAGCCATGGTTGGCCTGGTGAATCTTTATCACAAGATTCCGCAATTTCTTTAGTCTGTTCTGAAACTCCTCATAGCTTTGCCTGAAACTATGTCTCGGTTCATGAACGATATCACGTTCCTCCTTGTGGATGATGCGTGTGTAGGCCGAATCCAATACCCGATGAGAGGTCGCCTCCAAATCGGAGGTCAGGTTTTTCCGGAGCTCCAGGGCCTCCGCGATCGAAATCGTTTCTCCCTCATGCTCAATCTTGTTTTCAAAATTGGCCAACTGGATTGCCTGATTCAGTTTGACCCGTTTCGTTTGGATGTTTTTAAGGGTCTCTTCTATCTTGTCTAAATCGAGGTCCGCGCTTGGTTCTCTCTTTTCTTCATCGCCTCGGTGGAACAAACGATCCTGCTTACCTTGCCCACTCCCGAGCAACTGTTCCAGGAGCTTGATGCGCCGGTCATATTCTTTACGCAACTCAATGGCTTCGAACAAATACAGATTCCCTTTCTTGTCAGGCATTGTAGTTCACCCCTTCCCTTGAGAGTTTAAACGGTTTATCCTCTCTCGTAAGAACATCTTTTATCTCTTCAAGAATGAATTCAGATGTAAGAAAGGTAATTTCTTCACGCCTAACTTTGTTCAGAACTTGTTTAGGTTTTCCTGTCCAAAAGATGGCAGAGATCAGAACATTTGTGTCAATGACAACCCTCACGATTTGTTGCTCCTGAAATCGCTTACAATACGGGCAACATCGTCATCGGTTAATTGATAAAATCCCTTCTGTTTTGCCAAATTAATCGCCCACTCATCAAATTCCAACCATGCTTTGACTTTCTCACGCGATTCCAGGAATTCCAAAAAATCAAGAAATACCTCTTTCTTCTCCTGAGAAAGTCGACGAAACTTCTCAATAACAATTCCTTCCTTTTCTTCTATCCCATGCGACCTCATTTGCTCTCCCTTCGTCCATTAATTTAATTGTGATTCTCTCCTCTCCCGAATCCTTCTCTCTCTTTCACAATTTCCCGGTGAATATGAATTTCCTCCTCCCTTTTGTCAAAACTCTCCTTACCTATAACTACTTGCACCTCCTCCCCCTTTCTCAGCAATAAAGAACTTGCTACATCTTCAGTGATGGAAAGGTGGCCATTTTCCAGGTACTTTGCTTTAAAAGTGGCAAGTATCTTCATGCCTAACCTCCTGCACTTTGATAAATGGGCAAATATCCTATTCACAAATCAATTTTAGCATGTCTAAAATTAATTATTCAAGTTGTTTTTGGGTTTGGGCTTGGGTTTATTGGGTTGATTGGGTTATTGGGTTGAACACAACAAACATAAGTAACTCAAAAAACTCAAGTAACCCATTCTTATTTCCTTTGTGTTTCCAGGATGAGATGGGTGATGTTGGTGGTGCTGAATCCTTTCAAGACCGGTATCAGATGGACTTGGCCTCCTTATCCAATGTTTTTATCCTTATTTCTTCATTTATAACTTGTAACCCGTACCCTGTAACTTTTTTCTATCATTCCAATATTCCATTATTCCATTGTTCCTGGCTTCCTGGTTTCCTTAACCCATTATTCCAGTATTCCATATTTTTATTGTTCCTTTACCCTTGTTCCTTTATCCTTTATCCTTTATCCTTTCTCCTTTATCCTTTGACCTTCTCCATCATTCTTGGTTTCCTTTATTCTCTTGAAAAAGTAGCCTGCCCCCTTTTCTTTTCTTCGATGATTTGAAGCAAATATTGTCCGTACCCATTTTTAACTAATGGCTCTGCGAGCCTTTGTACCTGGTTTGCATCAATATAACCCATGCGATAGGCGACTTCTTCGACACAACAAACCTTTAAGCCTTGTCTTTTCTCAATCGTTTCAATAAAATTACTTGCTTCAAGAAGTGACTCATGGGTACCTGTATCCAGCCAGGCAAACCCCCTCCCCAAGAGTTCCACTTTTAATTCCCCCCGTTCGAGATACTCCCTGTTCACATCGGTAATCTCCAGCTCCCCACGGGCTGATGGTTTCAGATTGGAAGCAATCTCCACCACCTTATTATCATAAAAATATAACCCTGGCACGGCATAGTTCGATTTAGGCTTTCGGGGCTTTTCTTCTATACTGAGCACTTTTCCTGACCCATCAAATTCAACAACCCCGTATCTCTCCGGATCCTTCACCCAATATCCAAAGATGAGTCCTCCTTTATCAATCCGTGTAGCTCTTTGAAGAATTTCCGGAAGACCGTGCCCATAAAATATATTATCACCAAGGATCAAACAAGCATTGATTTCACCAATGAATTCTTTGCCAATAATAAAAGCCTGAGCAAGACCTTCTGGCCGTGGCTGCTCGGCATAAGAGAACTTTAGGCCCCATTGGTAACCTTCTCCTAATAGATCCTTAAACCGTGGAAGATCTTCAGGTGTGGAAATGATAAGAATTTCCCGAATCCCAGCTAACATTAGAATGGATAGCGGGTAGTAAATCATGGGTTTATCATAAACGGGCAGAAGCTGTTTGCTGACAGCTTTAGTAATCGGATAAAGTCGAGTCCCGGCTCCGCCCGCAAGAATGATGCCTTTAAAACGTGAGATAGAAGGGGTCAGTCGCAAGGTATCCACCAGAAAAACCCTCCGAAGTAACGAGTTATTGAGTTAACATGTTAAAAACAATGTCCAATGTCTCCATCTGTTATTGGGCCGGTAAAGCATTTCGGTATTTTGCCCACATCTCATTCACAAATGGATCCCAGGCCTGGCGCTGGCGCGCCCATTTTGCGGAATAATCCCAGCCCCTCGTTCTTTTAATCTCTTCAATCGCTTTTGTATCGTCCTCCGTCATCCAGCGGTCAACATAGTCGAAAAATGCATCATGGTTCCAGAGCTTTTGGGCATTCATAATCCTCACTGCCAGAGCCTGCCCCACCCACGCTATACTCGTGCAGCAACGCCGGTAATTTTCGCCGATGTTGCTTGGCCACTGCGAAGGATGGAGGTGCTCATAAGCCCCCCACCCAACCTTCCCCTCCCTTCCGCCCTTTCCTACATGGCCAGCATACAACGCTTTGGCTCCTGTCCAGCCATATCCATACATGGTCTGCATATCCTCGCCGAACATGACCGAGGGGTACTTCTTATTGGGTGATTGCATACCCGGATCATTGAGCATAATGCCTGCAAAAATTATGGGCCACTTCCTGCCCGAGCCGTGTCCCCCATGGCCCGGCCAGCCTCGATAACCAGCTCGCACAATGCCCCAGAGATCAATTCCATATTGCACGAAGTTGACCAGCAGTTTCTCCTTCTCCGCCGCAGAATAATCGAGCATCAACATGAGGCTGGCGATCCCCACTGCCCTGCCCACCTCGCGTCCATAGTGAGGCATATATTCAATGGGCGCATCGAAGCCAAAGAAGCATGTGTCGATCCATGGCCTTCGGAATCGATCGGCCCAATCCTCTATTGAAACCGGCCTGGAATCATGATCCAGCCCGCCGTTGACACGAGGAAGGCGGGGAAGCAGATCCCTTCGAAGGTTCCGTGCGAGATATATCTTCTGTTCTCGATCGCAATACGATGGGCGAAAAGCATCCTGCGGTACAGGCTCGGCCAGGCATGTCAGGATACTGACACTTCTGACAGGACTTCTCGATTTATCAATAGGTCTGAGAGGAGCGGGAAGTTCTCCTACTGCGTTCACGCTGATCGATGAAATGAGAACATCGCCAGGCGCCATTTCGATTGGCAAACGCACGCTCAGACCCGGTTCATAACTGTTGTCACTCACCCTGTCATCAAAACCACTCCTGAAAGGGTCCTGGGACAGATTTAAAACATTGCCGTTTCTTCCATTTCCAGGCGCAGGTGTTATAGATACTATTATCGCACGCCCCACAATATAAAAGTCCGAGTTGACGAATCTTCCGACAGGCACCTTTTCTCTAAATTTCCACGTCACACCGTCCTGAACGACATGGTCCCGATACTCCAGGCTGGCCGTCCGAATTCCCCTTTCCGTTGCCCTGACAATGCCGGTACCAATTAAAACAACAACGAGGAGCAATATGACAATAAATTTTTTCATACTACTATACGTTCCAATTCCATCCAAGGCCTTCACGCCCTATCATTCCTGATTTCCTGGTCTCCTTATCCCATCATTCCAGTATTCCATTGTTCCTGGCGCCCTGGTGTCCTTATCCCTGGTTTTTATCATTGATCCTTTTTCCTTTGACCTTTCCCCTGCCCCCTACCCTTCACTCATATATTCAATACCTCATCGGCCTGTAGTATTTCTTTGCAATAATCCTTCTCGCAGTTCCAAGAATCGATTTTGTTTTTTCTTTAGCCGACAATTTCGTCCAACACTCAAATAAAGGCCACCCTTCGTAGGTTGGGGCAGGGATGCCAAACATCTTCATCGCAAGCAGTCTTCCCCAGACGGCGCCTCTCTTTGCAGGAAATTCTGGCTGGGATAAGCGTAAGACCTCGGGCTTCACCTTCTCAGCCATGATATAACCCTCTTTTAATGCTTTATGGAATATTTCTTTTCCCCGCTTCGTCCGAATCAAAATCAGTGAATATCCCTGCTCCTTATCACGGATCTTTCGGTACCATGGATCGCCGCATGAGATATCCGCAAGCTCCCCTGTGCCATCTGGACAAAGATAGCACCTGAACGGCCGGTATTTTTGCAGAAATCCCCACGCCTCAGAATACGGAATATCGACCGCAGGTTTTTTGCTTCCATTCATCCAGACTGCAAAGGTGCCAGGCCAGCCCCTGCCCCGATAACGAATGCCAGTGACCTGATTCTGTGGAACGTTAAGCGATTCTATCAACTTGAGTGTAGCTGCCGTGGAGGGGGTCCCTGCACAGAAAATGCTCAATTTCAGCTCAATCCCTTTTTTGAGTTCTGGAAATATCGATTTGGCCTTTGTTAAACCCTGTATGTCACACGGCTTTCCAATGAAGACAGATGGCCCCTGTGCAGTGACAATTTCAGATAAACTATCACAGGGAGAGGCAGGGGCATAGCGTGAACCGGTTTGTTCAAGAAGTTGATCTTTTGTTTTACTGAAAACAGTCTGATTGCTCCAAGCAGTTTCGTGATCCGGGCCTGTGTGGATAACTTGCCCCACTCCCTCTTTCTCAAGGCAGTAAAGGGCTAATGCGCTTGAAGCCCCACCAGACGATGAGAAATAGCGGAGATTGTCATCTCCAGCATACCCTTCCCATATCTCCTTGATCGGTCCCCAGTCCGACCTCATCAAATTTATCTGTTCCCCATTACCTTCAAAGGCATATTTAGGTAGTTGCCAACCCGGGCATACCGTTAAGCATTTATCGCATGTTCCGCAGCCCTCTGCAGTCACTACTGGTCTGATCCCTTCGCTCTCCCTATTAACAAGCCTAACGAATCCATCCGGGCAGGCCGGAACGCAGGCCCCGCACCCCACACACAATCGCCACCTAGTAATATCCGCTACGTTTCTAAAACTCATGCCAGATTCTTAAGCCTTAGAGAAGAACCTTCTCCATCGTAGACCGAAGATATGTTCTTTCTGCAATGGAAATAAAGCTGAATAGTCTGCCAAGGATCTTCTCTCAATTTAAAGCAACAACCATCTTAAACACGTTGACTTAAATATTAAGTCAGAGAATATGAGAAATCGAAAAAACCTTTTCTCTGAGAATAAAAAAGGACGACAGGTCCATTATTGACTTAAAAATTAAGTCAGTAATTCAGGAAGTCGGGGGATACCTTTTATCCGGTCCCCATGCGAAAGCTACAATTTGATTAAAGCACTTGAAAAGTGGTTCCCCTGGGGAATAATGCAACAATGGATCCGTTTTATTATCTCCTCTTTTGAGATTCGCTCTGTCTTTGGACAATTTCGAAGACCTCGGAGAGGGGTTTGAAAAAAGGGGATAGTGTATCGACTTCATAGTAGACTTTATCACCGGTTTCCCTTCTCTTGATGATCCCCAGATCGAGCAAATTCTTTAACTCCCGCTGGGTCGGCTGCAGGCTGAGTCCCGCTTCATACATGATCTCTCTCTGATAAAAGGCCCTGCCTGTCTGTGAAATGAGAAGCTCAAGAATTCTTGCCCTTGACACAGACCCAAAAAGTCTCGACAGAACCTCGTTTGGATCTAAAGTTTGAAGCATTAGGGAGTTGACTTAAAAATTAAGTCAAACTGCAAGACAATGAGTAGTTTTGTCACTTCCGGGTTCACGGCAAAGTATATCTCTTTGACCCTTTACATTCCTGGGAAAAAAGGTTATCGAAAGTTTTGTATAACCTGGTTTTGGCCTCCTTGACTTTAGTCTTCAGCTCGTGGCGGATCTCTTCTCTCCTGCGGTAAAGGTCCAGTATACGATCGACGGACTGTTCGGTGGTCGTCTTATGACCGTCCACTACCCAGTCGCCCATTCCAACGGAATCGAAGACCCCTTCGAACTTCTGGCTATAGGCGATGCCCGCACACGGCACGCCCTGAGAAAGAGCCGCAATGCAGGCATGCATTCGCGAGCCTATGAAAAAGTCACATTGGCCGATCAGCCATTTTATCTCATGGCAATCGTATTCCCCCGTGACCATCCTTACCCGTTTACCTAAGTCTTCCGGAAGCGCCAGGCGTAACTTCCGGCATGCCTCCGGGTCACTTTCTACGCTATTGGGCGGACCGTATGTATGGGGAATGAGCCACAGCTCACCGGGATGCTCTTCCAAAAGCACCTTCACCAGCGATGGTAGCAGGCTTCGATAATTCAATTTGAGACCAAACATGTTATCCCGTGTGTATCCACCGTTGAACAAAAGCCCGTTGACGTTCAAGCCAATGAGCTTCAAAGGGACTTTGAGACCGTTCAGGGAAGGATGTAACTCTATATGATCTGGTTTCACTGCTTCCAGAGAGAAGGCTACATCGGGGCACAACAAGACTTCTTTTTGATGATCTACAAGTTCCTGCGCGAGCCTCTGACTTTTTCTGTCCCTGGCCATGATTATTGACGAACGCCGCAATAGGTAACCGGCAAGACCCCGGGCTATCAGGCTTTTATATGGCCCGAATGTCTGTGGGAACTGAACAATTGTTCCTTTCACCAACACGACTGTCCAGGCCATCAGGAAACCATGAATAAATCGCCTTATCCCGTATATGTCCGAGAAGCTATCTCCCCCTCTCACGTCTCCGATCACGTCTGCCTCTTCCATTGCGGATATCCAGGGAGTGAGTCGGCTCAATGAAGATCGTAGAGATTTCACTGGCAAGATTCGGTATAAAAGACAGGCCAGGACAATCCACCCCAGATGTTCCTTAAATCTGGCACGAGGCGAAAGACGACAATTCACCACCCGGATGGAATGTGGTTCACCGTTGACACGAAACTGAACTGGTTCGCTATTGTGGTGCCCGAGCATAAGCAGCACTTCACCCCCATTAGCTCCCTGAGCACAGAGATTTACCAGTGATGCCCCCAAAGCCAGCCCCCCGGTTGCCCGAACTCACAGGCGTTTCCAAGATGCTAATTTTTATCGATTTAATTGAAATCTTAAACCTCTAATCAACACAGAGGACTAAGAAATACGATTCGATTCACGAGGATAAAGTTTGCACGCTGATTATTTCGGAAATTGGTTTCTAAGATGTTCACGAAGTAGTTGAATATTTTCAAACGTAACCTCCCCAACAAAGAGGGGCAACAACGGCAAAAGTTGATCCAGCCGATACGCCCACCAGCGCAAATCAAGAAGTATTTCACAAATCTCGTCGTTGAAGCGTTTTCTTATTAACTGTGCCGGATTACCTGCGACGATGGTGAAGTCCGGCACATCGCCAACAACCACTGCGCCCGCCCCCACCACTGCACCAATACCTATTCGATGACAGCGGGGCGTAATAATGGCATCGGCACCAATCCAAACGTCATCCATAATGTGAAGCGGATTATTCTCAACCGCCTCAATCGTATCACGATCAAGAATCTCTAAACGTGAGTTGAAGAAAAATGGATGAAGAGATACAAATGTAACAGGGTGATTCCGTCGAAATACCTTCACCCCGGGAGCAAATGAACAGAAATTCCCGACTTGGGTTTTTCGGGGAAGTTCTCCGGGCCAAAGACATGGTCCGTAACTATAACGGCCGATGATGACATCATAATATTTGGTCATCAACTCGCGAAAGCTTGTAGACCAAATCTGTCCACCTTCGTAGTGGCAGATCCAACGAATGAACATATTGCGGAGTGGACGAAACCTACAAAGTATCCCCCCCAATCTCGCCAGTGTCCTGCTTCTCTCCGTTTCATAAGTTGCCGCCTGGCTCAATACACGCAAGTGCTTAGAATTTGAAAGCTTCAACTGTCCTGTATCTATCCAATTATCGGTTTTGGTGAGGTAGCTTTCTACCATTCCACTAAATCCACTCGTAAATTTCTGATCTAAAATCAACGCCCTGAAAAAATTGCTGGAATATGTAGGTCTGCGAGTGTCCGGCGATACAAAATCATTAAATTAGGAAATAGGAATGACGCAGCAACTGCGCCCATGCTCCAAAGTACTAAAACAGCAGCCCCCGCCTGCCATATCGAACTTCCATCCCCCAAAAACCGATTTGCCGTCGCGCCAACCATTATCCATCCGGCTAAAAAGAGAAATGCGGTGGTATGTACTCTCAGCCGAATACCTTGCCGCATCCGGACACGCACCACTGAAACCAGAATTGATAAAATCTCCCCGACCATACCGCACAACGCCACCATTACAACGTCACGTACACCCAACGCTACCAACAGCAATGCAAGTGGCAAGCTCACTGCACGAGCAATATTCCCAATAAGATGATTAATCGTATCAGCGCGTGCCATGGCTGCTACAGCTGGCGCCCAGCGTAAGAACCTAAGCGCCGCAATTGCTCCAAATACGGCCATCAGCGTCCCAACCCCAGAGTACTTCGGACCATAGAGCAAACGCACAACAGGCTCTCCTGCCACAACCAATGGGCCCAGCACCAGCAGTCCTCCCAACACCGACAGCTCCACACAGCGGAGGTAATATCGTTGAAACACACCAGGATCATCCTGATGGCGGGAAAGCATAGGAAGCATTAAGGAAGATGCTACCTGGCCAAAAATGAAAAACGGCACAACAGATAGAGAGAAAGCGATCGAGTAGGACCCGAGATCCGCCAACGAAAAGGTTGTCCCGATAAGCATTTGATCCCCCTGCTGGGAAGTGAAAATTACAAATCCATTGAACAACAACGGCCAGCCGAAGGCCAGCATCTGCTTCACATGATTCATATCCCATGCCCATTTATATGGGCGCTCCGCTAGCAAATGAGACATCGCGACGGTTAGAAGCTCCTTACCCAGCATGATCCACAACACTGCACGGAAATCACCCATCCAAACAGCCAGCGGCCACGCCGCCATAGTAGCCAATCCTTGCGGTACTACCTCCATTAGTAAACCTGGACCGAAAATATATTGCCGTTGAAGTCGCATCAGATCCAGATGTATCGTGCCACGGGCTAGCGGGATTAATGCCAGCGAGGCAAAAGCCCACGCCAACTCCGGCACACCAAAGACAGCAGCCATCGGGTATGCACTCGCTAGGACCAACAGGGCCGATGCCACTCCAACTATCGATTGAACTGAATGGGCCACCGACTGAAATCGAGGGTCATTGCCTTCCCGGTTCTGAATAATCTGCTTGCCGAATGCCATTCGGCCAACCAATTCTAACAGCGATATACCCACGGATAATGCTGCAGCCAGTCCGAAGTCCGTCTTAGTGAGAATACGAGCCAGTATCAGGTTACGGGCAAATGATAAACCATACACGGCAATCTCTCCGAGGCTAAGCACTATGGTACCTCTTAGAATGTTTTCTGTAAGATTCACAGGTTATAAAAGGAAGGGGGTTCGACTGATTTACTTATTTGCAATAACTGAGCCTTCGCGAGGCAGATGCATAATCATAGAGAAGCAACTGGCTGTGCATTTAACTTTCATCCATAATTCCAAGGATGTGTCCGATTAGGGAATAATCCTTAAGTTCTTTGGGGCAGAGAGACCTACCGAATTATACGGACCAACGTCCCATATTGTCCCCCGAATCACTCCAGCACGGTCATATGTGAAATAGCTGTTGAGATTCTTTCCGGCACCAATACAAGGTGAGCTCGTATCTAATTTAAACGTATCTAATGAAGCGAACTTTGGGTCACAGTACCTAGAGTTGCCGGCAAATCGGTCCGACGGGGATGTAACAGGATTGCCATTCGAATCATAATATTGTACCCTTGGAAAGTCCCAATAAATATTTGTTGCATCTAAAAATGCCCCGTTTTTGCTTGTCAAAAGCCTACAATTTACAAAAATATTGTTTCCAATTACAGTGGAGCGCGGGAAACCGCCGTTACACGCCATAAAAGTCAGAAAGTTATACATTATATTATTCGCCACAAGAAATGTACCTGAAAAATTGTCTCTGACCGAATGGTTAATTGCTCGATCTGTTCCAATTGTACTAATTCCAATGAATATATTATTATAAATAAAAATGTCGTTTAAGGCATACTCGATAAACACGTTTTGATTGAATCCCCGAAATGTATTGTTGTATATTTTAACTTTGTATCCGTCTGGATTAAGTTGGAAGCCATCAGGATGGCCTCCAAAATAAGTAGGAAATCTATTTTTGTCTATGTGGCAATCACGCACAGTAATATTATGATTTGAGCCTGCCTGAATACCATCATCTCCGACATTCATAATTGTGCAGTTTGATATTAGAATCCATTCATAATCATTATTATCTGCTCCACTGTAATCTATTTGGGTGATATTGATACCATCACCTGTTGTATTTTTAACAATACAGGAATCAATAATTACTTTCCCAGAATTGTCCCATACCCTAATGCCATGTTGCTGAACTGTGTCATAGGCATACTCTGACCCTCGATCAATTAACAAACCACGCACTGTAATTGGCTTACTTTGTCTTAGATTAACCGCGTGTCCTAAAGAAGGCTCCGAACGAGTAAACTGAATCATCTGAAACCCTTTTAACAACCCATCTATGGTAAAACCATCACAATTATAAACATGAAAAAAAGTAAAGACTGCTGGTTGTGTAGCATTGGGGGCAATACGTACAGTTATTCCGTGTCTGTCCGTAAATGATAGATTTGTTGTGTAATTACCTCCTTGAATCCAAAGCGTGTCCCCTGGCTGAAGTTTATTTTGGACTATATTAGCCGGGCTAGTCCACGCATCTGACCAAGATGTTCCATCGTTTTGGCCTCTAGCAGAGGCGTACAGATACCAATCAGCTGCCACTGAAATTTGGACCGAAGAGAGGAAAGCAACTATACATACAATAAAGAAAACATTAGCAAACCCCACGCCAGCCCGTCGACGGTGCATGGTCTCAATAGTAAGAAGTCGAATTTCTTTTTGGCCAATAATTTGCATTTCACTCTCCTTATTAATTAAATCAATTATAAGCAAAAACCGTACCAAGTCTTTTGATACGCACAGTCGCTGTGTACTAATATTAATATTTATAAGCAGTTAACTTTTCTGTCGTATGGTTTCCACCTCAAGGTTCACACCAGCCAGTGTGGACATTAAATACTCCATAATGAAAAATTGTCATAAATCATGACTGATGAATTCGTAAAAAGTCGTCACTCCGGTGAAAACCGGAGTCCAGGGAATTTATAACTATTTGAAAATACTGGATTCCGGCTTTCGCCGGAATGACAGAAAGACGTATTTCCAGACTTTTTACGAGACCATCATGACTCAATGAACCCATATCTCACCCTAATGCTAATACCAGTACTTTCAACAGTATTCTGGATATTTCTATGTTCTGTATCCATCTTTCTAAATGATCGAACCATTGAGTGGTCGTTCCGTTAGCAAATGCAGTTTTCCCTGAATAACTTTGATCGTTTCTCTCAGTTTGTAACGCGATTGCTCACGTGCATAAAATCCTTCTTCGACTGTCTTCAAAACCTCAGGAATCATTGCTTTCCGAAGATCAACCACCTGCACCCCTCCCAGAGGACTCATCACACCTGCAAACTTGGGACTATAGGAGAGACATATGCACGGAACTCCCTGAGATACTGCTGAAATACATGCATGCATGCGTGCCCCAATAAAGAAATCACAGAGGCCAATCACAGATTTCATCTGCCGATGGTTTAGGTCGTGGTTGAGGTAATAGAGGCGCTTACCTAAATGTTGGTTAAACTCCCTCTCCAGACGTCTGCATAACCGAGTTTCGTCTTCTTCGCTTAACTGGCCCCCGCAGACGTGCGGCACCAGGAGAACCTGGGCCATTAGGACCTGAGTAATATGTTTTAACAGGGTCTCAACAAGTACAGGAAAGGGCTCGCGAAGGCCGAACATATTATTTCCAGTATATCCCCCAATGTAGAGGAGACTGCTGATATTTAATCCTACTATTGGTCCTTGCAAGCGGAAATTCTCAATATTCTTTGTGATTTCTCTATCTAAGGGTTCAGGCGTCATACAGAAGCCCATGTCAGGAACTACTTGCACATTTGGAAGATTCGAACCTACCAGATCCCGTATCATTGTTATTCCCGCCATATCTCTTGAATAGATAACCTTTGCTCGGCACAGAATCCACCGCGCCAAGAATCGGGATAGGCATCCGGAAAACGGGCCATAGGTTTGTGGCAACAAGACCAACGGCTTCTGCAATAACAATACTAAGACTTGAGGTAGTGTCACATAGAGAAATCGCTTTAAACCATAGATATCACTGAAGCTGTCCCCCCCAGCGACAGAATAATGGGTAGCGGCCCCAATAACCTGACGCAACCAAGGATTCCGACCCAGGAGTCGTAGTCTCCAACCTTTGATAGGAATGGTCCGCAAGAAGACGACAAGAGCAATGAGACGAAACACGTTATTTGGCAGGTATAATCGCCAGCTGAATCGAAGATTAACCAGACTTATCTGGCGCTCACCGCCACTTGTCATCTCCTTCCACACCTCAGGCATTCGCCCATAATCGAGCAAAAATATCTCTGCTTCGGGCTCGGTAGCTGACAACACCTCGACAGCCGAACTCAGTAGCACACGCACACCGTAGTTATCGGTGTTGCGGGTGATACCAAGAAGAGCGATCCTCCGATGCTCCTGTTGTTCCACGTTCCCTGCCTTCCTTATCTCAAGCTCCCTGCCCGAAGAATGCAGGCCTGGTTGCTGGTTTCAAATCTTTCTTACTCGTATTGCTCATTGTCGTTGCTTTTAAGCAGTAATGTCCAAGGCTTATGGCAACCGAAAGATGCAGGTACCAGATGACATAGGATTGGTCCCAGTAAGATACTGATGTGAGATTCACAGCATGAGCAAATACTGCGCTACCCACTCCCCATAATATAGATTCAAAATTCATTTGGATTGTGATTTCATTGCGCAAGGATCTTAAAGCCAATCCTACAAGTTTCAGACAAGAACTCAGCATCGCAATAAAAATCACAAGGGAAATAAGTCCTCCATTTATGCCTATGGATATATAATAATTTGTGATATCCGTATAACCAAATTTTGTAACTGTGGCAGCCCATCCGATAGTTTTTTCCATAGGCATGCCAATCAAGCACCAATCTCCAAAGCTTTTCACAAATTTATCAATAAGATTCGCTCGATGCCAGCCATCCCCACCGATGACACCGCTGATTCGGTCGAAAATGTACCAGACCGGTGCCTTCATCACCAGATTCAATCCGATGAAGGCTGCAACTGCACCTAGTCGCACCCACTTCATATAACGTCGAAAAAACCAGCAGCACCAGGCGGTACATACAATTATGGTGGTTAACAGCGGCCCGCTTGAATGCGAAGTGACGACAATAATCAAACTTGCAATACCTCCGATGAGTGCCCACCAGCGATTTGCCTTCTGAAACAAGAATCCAACAAATATCGCGAAGAAGGTTGCCCCCACAGTTCCAGCCGTTATGGCATGCCGGAAACTGCCCTGGCAGCGAAAATATCCTTCACGATAGATCGGTATTTCTGGTACTCCGCCCATTAGTGAAAACGAATTTCTACCTTTGATGGACTCTTCTATCATGAGCAAGGCGAACGGAACCAACAGCAATACCATACCCTTCATGAAGTAAGTAAATTCATCCGGTGTAGAAATTAATATTCGAAAGGTGAAAAATACCAGCAGGCCATCAACAGTCAATCCGATCGTATACATATCGAGGGTTCCCACTCTCAGCAGAGTGACCCCCATGTAAGCGGCAAAGAACATGAGTAACCAATGATCCGGTGACGTCATGCGTATCGAAGTCACCTCACGACGCATCACTACCCGGATTGCAGCCGCTATTTCGACGAATCTGATGGCCATGAAGTTGATGTCGCCAATTTCTAGAGATTGTCCCTGGGTTATGTAAAAAGCGGCCGCAACATAGGCCAAGGCCGCCAGCCGGCGGGGTAAGGCCAATACTGTAAGACAGAAGAAAACTGTTAAACCCGCACCTATATCGGTCATTTCATTTCATGCAACACACACCGTCATCGACTTGCTTTTCAAGAATAATCCACTTCCTTGATAACCGTGTGTTGCCTTAATTTATTCAAATATAGAAAGAATAAGTACATCTAATTCATCCCATTTTTTCCGCAGGCCACGGGAGGCACTCCAACCTGTCTAACACTTGATGGCCATTGAGGCTGCAGGACTGGAGGAAGTAAACTTAGAAGTAGCAATCCTAAGGATTTGCATAGCGATGGCGGATGCCAGCAGTTGCCCAAGGACCGAATCAATTGACGTCGAGCCTCGACACTTTTCCCGACCCCCAAAAGGACTTTGGCATACTCTCTTCGCTTGGATGCATATCCAGCGGCGAAAGCCTTGGCTAATGCGAGAGGAGCACTCCTCCGATAAGGCTCTTGGAGCATTTCAAAAGCATGCACCCACAACCCGAGGTTTCTCAATCGATTCACCGAAAGCGAACCCTCGGTTATCCTATAGGCCACAAGTGGGGATGGCAGATAGACCACTGACCCGAGGAGTGCGAGCTGGTAACAAAGATAGGAATCCTCAACGCCATGAAGGCCCGTGCTGAAGGGGTTTGACCCTATTTTCTCGAAGGTCTGACGGCGTACACAGCAATAACTCATACTGCCGAAAACGGCTGTGGTGGTGTTATAGCACCGGAAGAATTCCACACGGTCAATCAGAGTCGCGTGATCACGATCTTCGTCCAGCACATTTGAACACTCATATTCTCCATATCCATGAAACCGTATATGTCCTGTAAAGCTGGCCACCGCAGAGGGATAGTCCTGAAGAAGGCCATGCTGCACCTCCAGGTATTTGGGGTGCCATACGTCATCCGAGTCGAGAAACGCCAACATTTCTCCCTGGGCAAGCTCCACCAGACGATTGCGCGCTTGTGCCACACCGCGATTCTCTTGGACGACGAGATTGATACGTCCTTTCAATGGATCTAATCGCGAAACGGTCTCGTCAGTGCCACCGTCCACCAGGACCACGATCTCGTCGGGCTGGATGGTCTGCCGAAACACAGAGGCCAGACTCATCTCTATTGTCTTGGCAGCGTTATAAGTGGGAATGAGTACGCTGATTTTCATGTGTCAGTTTAAGAAATTATCATTGAGATGAAGAGGTAAACCCTTGACAGACTCTTCGGCAGGGAGGTAAATAAACCAGCTGGCCCAGCAAACCTGCGTCTGTATATCCCATAAATCGGCACCCGCCTCACGACGGACGTGAAACCATTTTGTTATTGACTGCAACACAGTCGAATTCTATGACCCGCATCAGTTCATCCCGAGAAACAACGAACATCCCTGTAACATCAAAGCCATAAACGGCGAGTGCATCTATCATCTGTGAAAAGGTCGGCATTACATTGTAGACAGGCTTGACGGGGACTTCTATCTGCAGTGCTACAATAGTATTCAATTCACCCCTTGCTCCCCGAAGCACTTCGAGGTCGTGCCCCTGTGTGTCTGTTTTTAGGTAAATCCTGCCAATCGGATATCTCCGTGATAGCCAGGGTATTATGTCGGACAGACATTGCACTTCAACAGTTTCCCGCCGCTCCACAACGTTTTTCTCAATGATATTGGAACGGTGTACGTTAGTCTGCAAAGGATCAAGAAATGAACTGAAATGTGTATCGCGCATCACGTTGAGCTCACATCTCCCCCTCTGACTACCTATGGCACAATTGAAAGTGAGCCAGCGATGATCTACCTTAGCCTTTGTTTTTAACACCTCGAAGACAGATCGCACCGGCTCAAAAGAGACAATCCACCCATTAAAACCGCAGCGACGTCGTAGGAAGTTCCTGTATTGTCCTTCATTTGCCCCCACGTCGAGGACTGTGTTTATCCCCTGCCGAGCGAATAACTTCCGCAGGTGGTACCACATCTCGATATCAGCCAGGTAAGATCGCGGAGTCAATCGATACCCAACATCACTGATGCCACGATACAAGCAATCCTTAAATTTGCCCCTGAGCCGTTGCGACAATTCGTGCCTCATAAGCGCCTTACTCCTTACCAAAACCAAACACAGGCACCATCCTATCTGAAATCTATCACGATTTTTTCATCGCTGCCTGTTCTTCTATCTACCCATCATGACGAACGACTTGAAAAAAGGACTCTTCGATACGCCTCTATGAGCGATCTTCCAGCAGCCATCCACGAAATCGATGGAATCGACCGTAGACCTGTGTCGCGCAATTGGGTTAGAATGTCTCGACGTTCATGCAGCAGGTTAATATGCGTTGTTAGTCCTTTTACGTCCCCCGCTGGATGTACCATCCCGTTTTCCATGTCACGGCACAGGTCCGTGCAGGCATCCGACACCAGCGGTACGCAACCTGTGGCCATGGCTTCGGTGCAAACCAACCCAAACCCTTCTTCAATGCTCGGAAGAACGAAAAGATCACTTTGGCGCATAAGTTCTGGTACATCGTCTCGGTGTCCGAGCACCTCTACACTTGGATGGGCTAGCATGGGAGCCAGCTTATCCCGGTAGGCTGGGATAAACTCGCCGGCAATCAGAAAACGGCCGTCGCGGCAAGCCAAGGATTGGAGCCATGCCTCCAATGCATAATGCAGTCCCTTTCGAACAGCGCATACGCCAACAAAAATCATTGTCAGCCCCCCGCGTTCAGGAACACTGCGGTTGTAATCTGGGAAAAATTTATTTTCGTCTACCCCATAGATGAAACGAACTAACCGCTCTTTAGGAAATCCTTGGTCTACGAATGTTTTAACAACGAAATCCGAGGGGCATAGGATGGCATCTGCAAGGCTATATTCCTCTTCTTCCCGTCGCAGGATGTCCTCGTTATATGCATGCTCATGATCTTTAGGTAGCGACACACCTACCTGTTCGCATTCCTTTTGAACAACCTCATAGGCAAAACGAGTGTGCGCATTACAACGCTCAAGGGCCACAGGAATTCCTAGTCGTTTTGCAACTTTGATTGTGTTTAATGCCCCTAATGGCCATGCGTGAATAATATCTATCTGCCCGGTCATCTTCGGCAACTGTCTGGCTACCAGCCAGTCGTGGAGCATACAAGCTCTCATTGTTCCTAATAAACGATATGGTATTCTCAGTTTACCACGTGAAAGAGTTGTCCTCAGCCGTACCGGCCTGAGAAATGGCCGCACCGAATCACCAGCCATGACAAGCATATCTGCCCCTGCGGCCGCCGCGCTATCTATCTCCTGCCATGCGGTAGTGCAGATCCGTGCCTTACCGAGGCGGTGAGGAAAACTATGAAGAACTTTAAGTGGTCGTTGATGGTCGTCCATGGTTTACTCTCCCTGAAAGAATTGTTTTTCTCTCCCCAGAGCCAAAGTATGAGAGTCAACGTTTGAGCATAAACGCTCTATACCAAAGCTCAATCATGAGAAGACAGAACACTTCCTTAGATAAATTTCCGTTTTGCCGATGCGTATGGAGCAGGTGTCGAACTTTTCCTCTGTCAAAATAGGAGCCCAAAGCTGAGTTTTGAACCAGGATGGAGTCAGAGACAAAATCATGCATTCCATTGTACAACCATTTGTCATATGGAACAGGGAAACCGGTCTTTTTCCGTTTGAGGATTTCCCTCGGGACTGAGTCCTGCAGAGCCGCTTTCAAGACTCGTTTGGTAGTCCATCTGCGAACCTTAAAACTGGTTGGCAACGAGGCAGCGAACTCTAGCACTTGGAAATCCAGCAAGGGTACCCTTAGCTCTACGGAGGTGGCCATGGTCATTTTGTCCGCCTTGATCAGCAGATCGTCAGGCAACCAGGTTTTCGTATCTACATAGAGCATGCGATTGAGTGACATCTGGCCATCAATCATGGCGAATAGGTTACGCGTGGGGGCATGAGAATCATGTACCCTAAGGGTCTCTGTAAACTCTTTCGTGTATAGGAAATGTTTCAATCGGTTTAAATCTGAGTCGGGTGTCGCGGTTCGGCTCAAATAGTATTCTGACAATGGCAGATTCACGAAGCTGCTGTATCGTCCGATGCGGCTCCATCCAGCTAATCCTAATGATCGGAATCCAAAACGAAGTAATCCTTTTGCAGGGCCGAAAAATGACTTCAGATCTTCCAGTAAGAGGAGATTTCGGTAGTTCTGATAACCGCCGAAGGCTTCGTCCCCACCTTCGCCCGATAAAAGAACCTTGATTCCCGATTCACGGGCAAGCTTTGAGACATAGTATAACGCAATAGCTGGCGGCTCGAAGACAGGTTCCTCCATGTGCCAGACATACTCCGGCAGAAAGTCGCAAAAGTCTTTGGCAGTCATGGTAATATCCTGGTGCACTGTCGCGTATCGTTGAGCAGCCAGTCGGGCATAGGTTCGCTCATCCGCAAAGCGCTCACTATTGAATCCAATAGTAAACGTGTGGATGGGTTTGTTAGTCTGCTCCACAGCATAGCGCAAAACCCCTGTCGAGTCCACCCCACCGCTCAACAGCACGCCCACAGGCACATCACTGATCATGTGGTCCTTGACTGTTTGTCGCAGCAGCACCCGCAGTTCTTCCACCGCATCGCCAAAGTTCTTCCATTGCGGGGAAGTTTCGAAGTGCAGATCCCAATATTGCCGCTTAGAGGTCTTCCCATCGGATACAGTCATGTAATGGCCAGGCTCTAGCTTATAAATGCCCTCAAGGAGCGTTTCGTTTCCCGGCAAGTAACCATAGGTGAGGAACCGGTCAATAGCGTGTGGGTTGATTCGTCGTTCGACCGACGGGTCAGCAAGGATTGCCTTGATTTCCGATGCAAAGATAAACCCATTTGGGGTGATGGTGTAGTAAAGTGGTTTAATTCCAACCCTGTCTCGGGCAAGAAGAAGAAGCTGATTTTGCCTATCCCAAAGTGCAAACGCAAACATTCCCCTAAGCCGTGGTACGCATTCCACACCTGCTTCTTCGTAGAGGTGGACAATAACTTCAGTGTCCGTGGAAGATTTAAACTTGTGACCACGGGACTCCAAATCCACTCGCAGTTCCTGGAAATTATAGACCTCCCCGTTGAAGACGACCCAGACCGTCTCATCTTCATTGGAAATAGGCTGATCACCAGTCTTGAGATCGATAATACTCAACCGTCGATGCCCCAGACCGATGTGGCCGGAATAGTACTCACCGCCACCGTCCGGCCCCCGATGTCGGATCAACTCCATCATCCGGCGGAGGAAGGTTCGGTCCACCGGTTGCTGGCGATCAAAATTCAGTTTCCCGCAGATTCCGCACATGCTTTAATCTTTTTATCGGTGGAACAGGCGGGCACCCGTTCGATTTGCTCATATCGCCGTGTCCAACGCTCCAGTCCAAGACCCCAGCGCAGGATGGCGAACCATTTCCGAACCGCCGTACTCCATCTGCGTGTCCTATTCCGGACCAACCAGACAGGAAACAGCAACACAAGCAAAACAAGCCGAAGTACCGCTGCTATACTAAGAGACACCCTATAACAACCGCTGTATAAGCCGCCGTATGATTTATGTAAAAACCGCCTCACCGACTCCCGCATTATCACATTCGAAAAATCACTTCGTGCCTGTTCGGAACTCTTTCCCCCATGATGGATGATGAGGGGACCATTGATATGATAATTCCGAAAGCCGGCACACCGTGTCTTGAAACAAAGGTCAAGGTCTTCGGTATACATAAAATAGTCAGAGCTAAATCCCCCAACTAAGTCAAACACATTCCGTCCGATCATCATGCATGCCCCTGAAATGGCCTCCACTTCTTGCGCAGATTTCCCCGCAACAAAGAGTGATTTCATGCCCCAGAGGCGAGACTTCGGAAACCACCTCTGAAGGACCCCCATATCGAGAACCTGGTTCAGCAGAGTGGGGAGAGACTGAACGCAACTCGTCTGCAGGGATCCGTCACTGTTCAGCAAACGGCAACCAACCACCCCGGGATCAGTTAGACTCTTGAGGTGTTCATAAAGACGTTCTATGGCCCGGTCCCGTACTTCTGTGTCCGGGTTCAGGAATAGAAGGACTCTCCCGCTGGCGTATTGAACTCCGAGGTTGTTTGCGCGGGCGAAACCCAAATTAGTCTGGCTCTGGACAAAGATAACATCAGGATATTCCCGTGCCAACCATTCACCGCATCCTTCGAAGGAAGCATTGTCAACGACGATCACCTCAAAGTCCACAGCCAAGGTGTGCTCATAAATGGAACGGACGCAGGCCTGTAAATAATCAGCAGAGTGCCAATTTACGATAATAATGGAAAGCTCTTTTTTAACCATGGCCCTAATATAGAAAACGAGGGAGAAATTTATCGCCAGAACTGAAATTGCCTATATGTTAATTGTATGGATAAGTAGGCTTGCCTTTAATTCCAAATGGACGGTTTAAACAAGAGCTTTCTGATCTGTTCGCGCTGGATGTATTCAATCAGTTTCCGGTCGTCTACCTGAGGAACACGCCTTGCGTATCCGCTCATAAATCCGTACATCAGCCCCATGGCATGGATCATAAAAGGTCGGACTGCCATCCTTTTCAGACATTTGAGCAGCATGAAAATCGGGTGATAGCCTGAAATATAATCTGATAAACCATTCTTGACAGAATCCTTCCAGGTGCCGTCGGCTGCTCCAGTATAACGGTGGTGGACTATGCAGAGATTAAAGAAGGTTTTTGTCTCAAAACCCATCATGTTGGCCTTCACTTCATCAAGTGTATCCCATCCTGGAGCAAGGATCAAACCACCAATGGCCTCCCAGCATACCCGCCGGTAAATCTTGGTCGCTCCGCGGACATGGAATCTCGGGTGTTTTTCTAAAACCAAAGATCCGTCTATTAAGTTAAAAATTGCTCCTCCCCCAATTCCCAGTTTGGGGATGTCTTGAAATTTTTCAAAACATTTCTCAAAATAATCCATATCGAAAGACAGGTCTCCGTCCAGTTTCACTATGAATTCCCAATCGTTCGACTCAATACTGGAATACCCATCATAGAAGGCTTCAATTACACCACCTCCAGCTTTTCGAGAACCCCGATCCTTACGGTGCAGTGTCTTGATCAATGGATACTCTCTTGCCGCGCTGTCTATAATCTCGCCGGTTCTATCCGATGAACCATCATTTACAATAATCCATTCTTGCGGAAGAACGGTTTGTCTCACCATGGACTGAATTGTAGAACCGATATAATTTTCCTCATCTCGAACCGGAGTTATAACGACATAACGTATTAAACGTGACATGATTGGTGTTCCCGCCAAATGTTTTTAGATGACGTTTCTTTTAATGTTTCGGGCACTTATTATTGTTATATTGTATCTATTTTTCTGGTTTTAAACATTTTGTATGCTCGCTGGATAATCTGCAACCAATCATAATTTCCTGAAAGTTTTTCTGAGAATAAACAAAGGTCGTCTGCTGAATTTAGGGGAATCCGTTTGAGAACCATTTTTTCGCCAGGTTGATGAATTGTGCCAATCCGTGTCCCCGTGCCACATAAATATCCACAGTTACGAAGTAATTCTTTAATTCTTACAACAAAGATCTTGTCCTGCTCTGGAAACCAGTATGGGTAGCAGAATGTTTCAACACCCTCGCCTGCTTTTTCCTCAATCGTCTTCCTGGACTCCCGCAATTCGGACTCTAATACACTATCTTCACACTTCCACAACTGCCGGTGATTAACGGTATGGGATCCGAAGCTGATTCCTTGTTGTTTTAATTCTCGGACATGACCCCAGTCCAAATGTTTTTTGCCAGCCAACCCTGGTTTGCTATTTCCGATGAAAGCTGTTGGGAGAAAGATCGTTGCGGTGTAGCCGAACCGCTGCAATGCCGGAAAGGCATCTGTGTAAAAGTCAAGGTAGCCATCGTCAAAGGTCAAAACAACTAAATTATCTGTTACGGGTTGCGGGTTGCGGGTTGCGGGTTGCAAGTTACTGTTTAAGGCACTGCATGCTTCTTCAAGGGATATAACTTTATATTTGTTGTCGTGAAGAAATTGCATCTGTTCGGCAAAGAGCTTTGGAGATGTATTAATCCAATAATAGGGGTGGCCCTTTTCTGGTTCATCGGAGATGCTGTGGTACATCAAAATAGGGATGCGGATACCCTTTGATTGTGGATAGACGCGCATCAGATGTCTGAAGGCATGAAGGGTTAGGAAACGATCCAGTCTGAACATAGGAAGGTGTAAGTGAGTGATTAGTGATAAGTGTTGAGTGTTAAGTGTTGAATAAAAAAGTTACAAGTTACAGGTTGCAGATTACGGGTTAGCGTGTTCAAGCCCAGTGATCAGTAATCAGTTACCAGTGATGAGTAAAAGAACACAAATGGAATATTGGAAAAATGGGATAGATATTGTTGCAAGTTACAAGTTGCGAGTTACGTGTTAAAAAACCGTTTCAGGTTACGGGTTTAACCATATAGGGTGCAGCGTGTTGGGTGTAGGGGATAAGGTTAAAGGTGCAAGGATAAAGGATATTTAAAAATGAAGAGATGTGATTTTTAAACCAGGTATTGACGTGATTAAATTTTTATTAATACATCGAATCCTGCTTGTTCAAAATGCTTATCTGTAGTAAAGGCTTCGGTGATTCTTCTCGCCCTCATGACTTCAAAACTTGTGCAATCGGTAAGGCTCCATTCCTTATCCAAGTAAGTCGAGTATACCCGCCAGGCCTCTTTATAAATTTCCTTGTCAATTTCCACGATCTGAATATTTTCGGTCATTTCTATAAAATTTATAAGCTTCACTGCTGTTTCTCTGTGAGGAATTCTGCATAGTGCATTTGCTATCTCAACCATCACATAATTGGTAACTACGAATTGGATGTGATCTTTTAAAAGGGCATCGCGTACCTTCTTGGCCTTCTGGTGGGCAGCATCTGATTTATTGACGAGAGCCAACCATGCACTGGTATCTACAAACACCTTACGTATCATCTCTTTGAAACACCATATAAATAATGGTCATGATGCTCTGCCAAATCTTTAATCCCGGTCTCTATCGCTATCATGTCGACATCTACAAGAGCATT
>Ga0194126_10002705_pt1 | contig 28595 bp, 14 predicted proteins | sample TA2KigC150mmetaG_FD_148641 | JGI IMG/M metagenome (GOLD analysis project Ga0194126, IMG submission 148641) | Freshwater microbial communities from Lake Tanganyika, Tanzania - TA2015035 Kigoma Deep Cast 150m | ecosystem: Environmental > Aquatic > Freshwater > Lake | place: Tanzania: Lake... | reverse complement strand
AATTATTGAGGCCTGTCCTGGTTTATATAGTCAATTGAAACATTATGACGCTAACCTAAGATTAACTATTATAGGTTTTTGTGCTGATGAATCGCATAATAATAAGGAGAGCCGGGGTAGTCAGTTTCAAAAGTTAACAGACTATAAAGCTTGGAATATTTATTCAACAGCGACTACAAGGATTACAGAAGCGGTCAAGGAGGCGGATATTTATGATAAATTCTCAGACCCCAACGCCACTTATGAAATGCATGAACTAATTCCCTTAGCGCGCACAAACTTAAAAACCGTCGTTGAACTGCTTAGAAAAGATAACTTAAAGCCAAAGTTTTTAGAAAATGTAATTTATATTTTAGGGCGCATAATCAGAGAGCCAAATGGCATACCGCAGGATTTTGAACACAGGGAATTCATTCTCGATCTGCTTTATAATGCTGAGAACATAAAAGGAGGCTTAATTTCGCCTCGAGATATATTTTTAATATACAATAACCCCCATTTTAAGGCATCGACAAGAGGGCAGGACTTGAATAGGTTTTCTTTGGCGATATCTATTAAGCTTACATTAGGGCGATTTGGTCAAGAGGTTACAGACGATAACATTGCAAAAGTGTTGCAGTTTTTGCTTAATTCGGTAAGGGTTCATTCAAATGATGTGCTTCTTGATGAAAGAACGGCTTTGGTTATTGTCTCTAACAATGAAATTTTTGCGGGGATTCCTCGATTCAACTCGTCAAATATCTCAAGATTCGCCAGTAATTTTAAAGTCAAGGGAGGAAATATTGAGGTACTCGATGGCCCTAAAGAGAAGCAAAGAGTGCTTAGCAGGATAGCGAAAGCATCTGGAAGAACTACAATTTGGTTTAATGGGCACGGACTGCCTAACCATTTTTGGTTAACAGGAGGAGAGCCTGGGGAAACAGCAGAGGAGGCGGATAGAAAATTATCTCATCCGAACGGTATTAGTTATCAAGAATTAGGAGAGGCGCTTCTATTGCGCGCAAAGGCGCATGAAGGCAAACTATCAGATTTAACATTGATTATTGAATCATGCTACGGTTCAGATTTTATTGTCAATGTTTTTAATTTCTTGAAGCCGCATTATGAAAGAGGGGAAATTAGGGATTTTCCATTGGCGCTAACTGTGGGGCAAAGAAGCCAACCGGGTAGAGACGACTTATTAGAGATGGATACAGGGGATGGGATACTGGTCAGGAGCCTAAATGCACTTCTTAAGGGGCAAAGAAAAGATGCTTTGATACTTGAAGATTTTTCTAAGGCAGAGGAAAAGAATCGGCAAGATTTTGATCGTGCAATTGAAAATGGCGGCCTTGGGGGTGGAAGAGCTTTGTTAGCGCCTCGGAATGATTTTGCCACCTTTATCCCGTTAACGTCTGAACAATTAGATGGCCTGCGCGATATTTTAGATTCAAAAGGCAATAGCGGCGATCAAAAAGGCCATTTATCTTTAGGGTTACCAGTTCTTGATGGCCAAATGAAATCTCTTGGCATCAGAGATTCTCTAGACGAAGATATCGGATTAGATATGTCTAGTCGCCATGCCGAATTTGAGAATTTAGCAGCCCGTGTTTTGCCAGAAAATGTTTATGGCATGCAAGTAAGGGTTATCCGGGCTGACCTAAGCAATACCGGCGCTTATCATTTTTACTCTTCGCAATACGGGCTTATCATCGTGGTCAATTCTAATTTAGACAGCGAGGCTCAGGAGGAAGGAAAATTTCATGAAACTAGAGAAGTTTACTGGATGGGGAAAGGATTCAATCAGCACGAAGCTCATGTGATTGCCTCTGCCGAGCAAGCGCAGAGATTTTCAAGAAATGGCGGCATTACTTCCTATCACAGTCAACAACTTAGGAGCATGGACAGCGACGGGCTCGAAGCCATCATTAATGAAAACGAAGAAACTCGCCAGTGGCATTACAGTGTTCTCAAAAGAGCTAATGCTAGCGGGTCTAATATTGATATTTCTGCTATGCAGGACTATGAGCGAAGATTACGTGATTATGCAAAGGAGTGTAGACAATTAGCGGAACGAAAAGGCGCTATTACCATTGAGACGGGCGCTTCAGCGCTATTACAAGCCCTATTAGGCAATCCGGATACTGAAAGAGCACTGCAGGATTTGCATATAAATCAGATTGGCATAGACAGAACAGGAACAGGGATGGAGGGCTCTCTTCGTGAATCAGGGGTTCATCATGAAGGTAATAGGCCAGTGACGACATATAGATTAGGATGCAAGCCAGATGCTTCTGCGGCAACAGTATTTCATGAAATACTGCATGCATTTTGGCGCAATAACCCATCTATTCGCGATTATTGGCGCATGAAGGGCTGGGGCGCCATAAAGACAAGGGATCGCGGACAACTTGATGAAGAATTAAGAGACGAAGAAGCATTTTGTGATTTATTCGAATGGGAAATGTTTGTTACTGGAGGCATAGATGCAAAAGTTGGCCTTGAAAAAGAAGGTGAATACTTGTCACGTAACGAAAGGATTCGTAGACTAGAGGAAATTAAAGCATTTATTACGCAACTTTTGGATTCGCATCAAGAATTACAGGGGATATTACAGTTTCTTAGACGTATACAAAATGATAGGTCAGGCCTGAATGATATTCCAAGTGCCGATCCAGTAATTCATTCGCAAACGCCAGATACAGGTAGGAAATTTGGCGGTATTGATTTTCGTAATCTTCCGATAGTAACGCAAGCTATAGGCAACTTAAACGCCAATATCGGTAGCTCGTCAATAAACAGACTCAATAGCATAAATCTTAATTCCGAATGGCGCGAGATAGAAAACTTGGTTAATTCCGGCATAACACCATCCGCGGAAAGGATAAAGGAGTACGTTCAAGCATCCTGTTATAGAGGGAGCGTAGACAGAGACATAGATAAAGTCATTTCCTGTATTTCTGATATACTAAGAATCGAAGAAGAGCGTTATTCTCCAACCGATCCGACACTAAAAGATATCTTAGTTGTGCTTGACTCAGCAAATTCAGTCCAGCAATTAAAAGCTGTTTTTATAGGTTCAACTCCTTAATCAAAGAGGGGCGTCTCCAGCCTAACGGGTTTCCCAGCTCAATAGGCCTACCCAAAAAGATGCCCCCTTTTATTTTAGGGGCAAAATTTTTGCGCCCACCAAAAATTTTGCCTGCTTTTGTTTTTGGGGAGTTGCGGGCGGGAAAGGCGAAAAGCGCTTACTGCGAGATGTGGTAAAGAAAACTCTGCTTATAAAAACTCCAGCGAGATAAGCACTGCAAACAAAAACAACACCCGCCTCGTGCTTCTTTTAGGCCGCCCCAGCGGCCTTTGCAAGCGAGCCCCGCCAACGGGGCGAGCGCAGCAAAGACCCCCGCTGGATACACCACAAAGTGCCAGTAAGAACCACTACGGCTGGACGCGCCAACCACTAAGCGCCCCCGCCGTTCAGGCGGGGGATGGGGGGGGCAAAAGAAATAAAAGGCTTGCCTCAAATTATCTCTTGTGATAACTTATTATCTGGCGGGGCCTACTCTATAAGGTTCTCACTTTTTATGAGGTCCCAATTGATAATAAATTATCACAAGAAATTGTTTGAGGCAAGTTGTTTTATGCCCCGTGCCTTGGCCGGCACTGCCGTATCTTGTTTGCACCGTTCGCCCTTGCCGTGGGCGGCAAGGGCTCACTCCACGCCTGCTTAGGCCAGCAGGCTTAGAGGTAATGCAAGGCGGGTTCGGCGCAGCTTGCGGCTTGGCTGGGTGGGGGCAGCCAAGCCGCAAGCGTCCTCGCCATCAAGTATCTATAACAAAGAAAAATTAATGGCTTTTAAGCGGGGGCTCGTCCGCCCTCCTTGCCACAAAAGATATTTTGGTAATGGATACCTGTATTCTTTTGTGGCAAGGGGGCTGCACCTTTTGAATGCGGTGGTTTAAAACTGTAAACACAATTTTCCGAAACCGAGAGAAGTTAGATGATTTTAATTGAGAAACCTTTTAAGATACTTGACAAGTCAACTATTGCATGATAAACTATAGTTTATTCAGGAGGTATTCTGGAATGAGCGTACTTGAGCGGTTTTGCATAACTACGGGCAAGGAGAATTTCCGCGAGAGCGCAGTATATGCCCTTGCCTGCTCCTATTCCTATATAGAAAAGGAGATTTCTGACTACCTGAGGCCTTTTAACCTTACTCCGGCAAAATTCAATGCTATGATGGTAATAAAACATGCCGGAAAGGATAGGGGAGTCAGCCAGATCGATATAGGTCGGCGCCTTATTGTCACCGCTTCAAATATGACCAGGTTGCTGGATAAGCTTCAAAGAGAAGGTCTGGTTGAGCGTTTTTCGCGGGAAGGTGACCGCCGTGTAAACCTGATCAGGATCAGCAAAAAAGGCTCTGATCTTCTTGATAGGGTTTGGCCGGGGTATCATGCTAAAATACTGGATATTGCTAATACCATGAATACTGAAAAACTAAAACAGATATCGGGTTTACTTGTCAAATGGTGCGATAAGTTAGGAGAGGGAAGGCCATGTTAGGGTTAATATTCAAAAATAAGAATTTCAGAAACCTTTGGACAGGACAGCTTATCTCTGCCCTTGGCGATAGACTTACCCAGATGGGGATTCTGACCTTTGTTATGATTGCTGCGCAGGACAAAGGGGACAAGATGGCGATGATTACTTTCTTTAGCCTTCTTCCGTTCCTGATTTTCGGTCCTTTATTCGGTATCTTGGCCGATAGATATTCCCGCAAAAATCTTATGCTCATCGCTGATTTAGTAAGAGCGGTTCTGGTATGCTTTATTCCGGTTATATGGATTAATACGCACTCCGTTATTTTAATTGTTGCCTGGTTTTTTCTCCTGGGTACATTTACGGCGCTTTTTACGCCTGCAAAGATGAGTATTATCGGCAATATAACTGAAAAAAGTTTTTTACTTGAGGCTAATTCCGCGATTGTGAGTACCGGGCTTGTAGCGACTCTGGTAGGTACATTTATTGCCGGAGCAGTAATCAAGGCTACCGGAGTAAAACCGGCATTCTTTATAAACGGATTCACCTATGTTATCTCCGCATTATTTATCTTGAGTATATCCTATTCAAAAGACGCCGTCCCGAAAGAGATCCAGCCCAAACTTTGTTTCAATTTGCTAAGCGATATAAAAACAGGAGTAGCTTATATTAAACGGCATCAGCTCATCATGCGTTTGATTTTATTGAGTAGTCTATTTTCCCTCATAAGCAGTTTCGGTTACATTCTGATTTTGAATTATTCCTCTGCTATGCTGCATCAGGATTCTCTGGGAGTCGGGATCCTTCTTTCTGCGGTAGGCATTGGAGCTATCCTCGGCTCGGTTATCCTGATAAAGAGAAAAGACAAAGTAAATTATGGAAGGGCGCTGTATCTATCCTATACGATAATTGGCGTATTTAGCCTGCTATTCATATTCAGGCCGAATTTTTATTTCAGTATTCTATTTCTATTCTGTCTGGGGGTAGGAGCATCGATGCTGACCATAACCCTGGATACTATGTTCCAAAGGGTCACGCCGGATGATTTAAAAGGGAAAATCTTCTCTGCCAGGGGCGTATTTACTGAGGTCGTATTTTTAACAAGCTTGCTTCTTGTGGGAGTGCTTATACGGAATATACAAGTCACTCACCTTTTTGCAGTGATAGGTATCATAGGCCTTATTACGGCAATAGGTGCATATTTCTACAGAAGAAGCTTGCGCTACATATTATTGCGCCTTTGGCTTAAGCTTATGTTAAAGGTTTTATTTAATTTTAAGGTTTCAGGTCTTGAGAATATACCCAAAAAGAAACGTTATATTTTTGCCGCAAATCATACCAGCATAATTGACGGTATTGCCGTTGCCTGCGCTTATCCGGAAAGGATATATTTTCTAGCTGCGGACTCTTTGTTCAAAACAAAATTTTGGGGATGGTGGGCGACCCAATTAGGTTATCTTCCCGTAAAAAGAGGAGGATTCAACAAGGAAGCCATCAGGGATGCGGTAGGGATACTTAAGGGCGGTGATTGTATAGGAATTTTCCCAGAAGGTAAAATCAGCGCTGACGGCCGTTTAGACGAAGGAAAAGCGGGGATAGCCTTAATTGCCAGGCTCGCTGATGTTGACATTGTTCCCTGTGCCATAGAGGGGGCATATGAGGCCTGGCCGGTACCGAAGAGATTCCCCCGAAGGTTTCCGGTTGAAGTGAGATTCAGTAAGCCCCTTGATGGCAGAGATTATCCGGTTAAGGAGGAATTATTAAAAGAGGTAATGGAAGAGATAGCCAAAACAAAGCTCGGCCTGGAAAGGGATGGCTATCTTCGTATCGAACCCGATGAGATTGTTAAGTATCTAATCAATGGCTGATGAGGAGATTAATAGGTAATTTTATGGCAGCGATACCGTTGATAATATCAGGCACTTTAAGCACTCCCGATCATCAAAGGATAGCCTACGATTACTATAATGCCGGTCATAAGAAAATAGTAGTTATTGCACACGGCTTTTTCAATAGCAAAGATGCTGTTTTAATCAGGAAACTCAAGGATTACCTTATCGATTCATACGACATATTCATTTTTGATTTACGCGGCCACGGGAAAAGCACAGGTTTATTTACCTGGACATCTAAAGAGCATATCGATCTGGAAACAGTAATGGACTATGTTAAGCAAAAATATGATAAAATTGGGATTATAGGCTTTTCTTACGGCGCGGCAATAAGCATACAATATATATCCGAACATGATAGTATAGCGAGCCTTGTTGCAATCAGCGCTCCCTACGATAGCATGAAAATTGATTATCACTTCTGGAACCTTGATATCGAAAATGATATTTTGTTTAATTTAGGAGAGGGCGGCAGGAATAAAGGTATTCGTCCGGGGCCGTTTTGGTTAAAAAAGAAAAGGCCTGTTGACTTGGTGGGTACGCTGAAATGCCCAGTGTTTTATATCCACGGAGAAAAAGACTGGGTTACCAGCTATAGGCAGTCAGAGAAATTATACGAAAAAACAAACTCAAAAAAGAAAATAGAAATAATAAAAGGCGGGTCTCACGCAGAATATCTTTTGCGCAAGAATCCCGAAGCATTTGTAGGTATGATAAAAGACTGGTTTAAGGAGACACTATAAAGCGAAAGGAGTAGCTATGAAATCTTTTCTTATTATGCTTGGACAGCTAATTTTTGCTATAGTAATGTATCTTTTGGCAATATTTTATTTTGGTTTGGCGCTTATTCCGGGAGTAGCACTATTTTTTAAGGCCTGGCAGGCTGGACTTGCTATGCAGCCGATTCAGCGCTATGCTCTTCTTGGTTTTTCATTAGGAGCAAGTTATTTTCTGTTCGGGTTATCTCTTGTTCTGCTGGCTGGGTTGACCCGCACCATATTCAGGCTACGGCTACGGGAGGGAGTTCATCCGATTTTCTCCTGGCAGGCATTAAAATGGGCTTTTGTAAGCTCTCTGTATTTAATGATTAATTTCACTTTTATTGATTTTATATTACTTACGCCTTTTGCTAATCTTTTGCAGCGCCTTCTCGGTGCAAGGCTTGGTAAGAATGTCCAGATAAATTCCAAGTTTGTTTTTGATGCCACTCTTCTTGAAATCGGAGATAATACGGTGGTTGGTGGAGATGCGGTTATTATCGGTCATGTAGTTGAGCGGGGGAGATTAAAATTGAATAAAGTCAAAATAGGTAAGAATGTAACTTTGGGATCTCACTGTACAGTTATGCCGGGATGTGAAATCGGAGATAATGCCATAATAGGTGCCGGCGCAGTACTGTTAAAGAATACCAAAGTTGAACCTCGCTCAATTTATTACGGTGTTCCGGCTGAGCCCATTAAACCTCATCTGCATAAAGAGGAGAATAACCATGCGCAAGGCTAGCCTTAAGAACGTAACCATAATCGAACTTCTGGTTGCGATTAACCGTAGGTTTTCAAAGAATACAGCTTTGCAGATAAAAGACGACGAAGGTTTTAGGACAATTTCTTATACTGAACTCGGTCGCCGCACCTCTGATACCGCCTATAACCTGAAGAAATCGGGCATTGAGAAGGGAGATCGGGTGGCAATTTTGTCGGAAAGCAGGCCGGAATGGTCAATCGCCTTTTTCGGAATAATTTCCTGTGCTGGCATAGTTGTTCCCATGGATATTAAATTAAGCGATGCCGAGATAGAATTCATTCTCAACGATTCCGGGGCAAAATGTATTTTTGTATCCAAAAAATTACTCGAAACCATCTTAAGGATAAAGCCGAAGCTTAGTCAGCTCCAGGCCATTATTTGCCTTGATGATGTATCTAATGAAGGCGTGATGTTACTGAAAGATTTTAAGGTACCGGAGAATGAAATTGCTTATCGCGATATCCAGCCTGATGATACTGCATTAATAGTTTATACTTCCGGAACTACAGGCGTGGCAAAAGGCGTAGAAATTACTTATAAAAATCTGCTTTTTGAGGTCATGTCGCTTCATAAGTACATACAATTTAGCCCGAAAGATAGATTCCTTTCGATTCTGCCCTTGAACCATCTTCTTGAGTTAACCGGAGGATTAATAGCTCCTTTGTACGCAGGCGCCTGTATCACATATTGCGATAGTCTTAAGCCGCCTGTTTTAATGAAGCTTATGCAGGAGACGAAAACTACCACTATGATTTGCGTTCCGCTTGTTTTAAAGATGTTTCACGGTGGCATCATGAAGAAGATAGAAGACATGAAACCGAATAAGAAGAAAATGTTTTATCGAATGCTGGGGATCTCTAAGTTTTTGCTTAACTTCAATGTCCGTATCGGGAAATTATTATTCAAGCCTCTCCACCGGGAGTTCGGAGGCCATCTAAAATGTTTTGTCTCCGGAGGAGCACCTCTTGATCCTGTAGTTGAAGAAGATTTCCATGCCCTGGGATTTAATGTTTTACAGGGATATGGATTGACCGAAACAGCACCTGTTTTGACAGTAAATACGTTTACTGAGAGAAAATATACATCCGTAGGCATTCCCTTAAAAGGAGTAGAGATTCAGATTATTAAGAACCAGCCAGGTGATCGTGAAGGTGAGATTATTGTGCGCGGCCCAAATGTAATGAGGGGGTATTACAAGAATAAGGAGAAAACCGACGAAGTCATTAAAGACGATTGGTTTTATTCCGGAGATATCGGTTATCTTGATGACGACGGCTTTTTATATATTACGGGAAGAATCAAAAATATGATTGTTCTCGGGGCAGGGAAGAAGGTTTTTCCTGAGGAGATTGAAGAGGTGATGTCTAAAAGCGCGCTTATTAAGGAGATGTGCGTGGTCGGTTTAAAAGCCATGAGCGGATTGAAAGCCGGTACCGAAGAGGTATTCGCGGTAATAGTACCTAGCATAGATGTGTTTAGCCAGGAAGAAAAGCAAAACAAAGACCTTATTAGGAGTAAAATCTCAGCAGAAATAAATAGACTCAGTGAGAATTTAGCCGAATATAAGAAGATATCCGATTTTATGCTCTATTTTGAAGAATTGCCGAAAACATCTACGAAGAAAATAAAAAGAAAAGAAGTACTTGAGAAGATAGTTATTCCGAACCAAGGAGGTGCTTAATGCCTATTTCTAAGGATTTTTCTAAAAGGGTAATCGAATCCGTATTAAAGAATAAGTCCCCGGGAGAATTTGCCAAAAGGCTTAAGGTTCGCTTGCCAAAAAAATATCCTTTACCAGAAAGTATTCACCGCGAGAAGATGTTTACTAGGGATGCGCAGGCAGAGAGGATCAGGGTTTTAGAAAAACAAGGAGCAAAACTTGAGTTTCTCACGGGTAAAAAACAGATAGACGACGCATTTGTTTTTGAGGGAAATGTTGAAAATTATCTTGGATTAGCGCAAATTCCCGTAGGAGTAATTGGCCCTCTGCGCATTAATGGCTTGTATGCTCATGGAGATTTCTATGTTCCTCTTGCGACTACAGAAGGAGCTTTGGTAGCTTCATATAACAGGGGAGCCAAGGTCATTAGTTTGAGCGGCGGAGCCCGCACGCTTTGTCTGCTGGAGCGGGTTTCACGCGCTCCGGGTTTTACCTTTAACGACTTAATTGAAGCGAGTAAATTTATTATTTGGGTGGTTGAGCAGTTTAATAAATTTCAGGAAGTCGCCAAGGGCACTACTTCTCATGGGAACTTGGAAGATATTAAGATTACCGTAGATGGTAATCAGGTATATATTAATTTTGAATATACTACCGGCGATGCGGCTGGACAGAATATGGTTACTATTGCAACTGATGCGGTCTGTAAATACATCATGAAACAGGCTCCGGTAAAGCCGCGATTTTACTTTATTGAAAGCAATATGTCGGGGGACAAAAAAGCAACAGCTCTTTCATACCTATCTGTTCGCGGGAAAAAGGTTTCTGCAGAAGTAGAGATTGAGCGAAGCATATTTATGAAATTCTTGCATACAACCCCTGAGATGATGATGGAGTATTGGAAGATGTCTTTTGTCGGTGGAGTCCAGAGTGGTTCTATCGGTGTACAGGGGCATTATGCCAATGGTTTGGCTGCGATTTTTATTGCCTGCGGCCAGGACGCGGCCTGCGTTTCTGAAGCGGCAATGGGGATAACCAGGGTAGACGTAACAAAGCAGGGGAATCTATACATCGCGGTCACTTTGCCAAACCTAATCGTAGGTACTGTCGGAGGCGGCACAAGGCTTCCTACGCAAAGCGAATGCCTTAATATGTTAGGGTGTAAGGGAGAAGGGACATCCAGGAAGTTTGCGGAGATCTGCGCCGCAACGGTTTTGGCAGGGGAAATTTCGATTATGGGTGCTCTGGCAGCCGGCCAATTCGCACAAGCGCATCTTATGTATGGGAGAAAGAGTGCCAAAAAATAAGGATATTCCAGATAAGAGCATAGAAGAGCGGGCCCGATTTGATATTATTCGTTATGCAAGCTGCTGGGAAGACGCTGATGTGCTATTAAAGGCGCTCAATGTTAAAGAAGGTGGAGCGTATCTTTCTATAGCCTCTGCCGGAGACAACTCGCTATCCCTGCTAAGTAGGAGTCCGTCTTTGGTCTTGGCAATTGATATTAATCCAGTGCAGCTTGCTTGTATTGAAATCCGTAAAGTAGCTTTTCAAAAGTTATCGTATGACGAACTTCTTACCTTTTTAGGCGTAAACGGCGCAGGAGATAAAGGTGCTTTCTATCAATGGCTGCGAAATGATTTATCGCAAGATGCAAGAGCATTTTGGGATCGACACCCGGATCTTATTGATAAAGGCATTATTCATGTTGGCAAGTTTGAGAATTACTTTGGTCTGTTTAGAAAGCGAATATTACCATTAATCCATAGCCGCAGGGATGTCGAACGACTTCTTAGTATTCACGATGCTGCCGAAAGAACAACTTTTTATAATACTACCTGGAATACCTTCCGTTGGAAATTACTCTTTAAGATATTTTTTAGCCGGGCAATGATGGGAAAGCTGGGCCGCGATCCGGAATTTTTTAAATACGTAGAAACAGATGTAGCAAGTCGCATCTTTAAGAGGGCGGAATACGCTCTTACCATATTGCCGACAGATGCTAATCCTTATCTGGAATATATTCTAACCGGAAATTTCAGAAGTTCCTTGCCTTTCTACTTGAGGCGGGAGAATTTTGATAAGATTCGCAATAATATGGACAAATTGGTCATATTTAAGGGAAATTTGAGGGAAGCTTTTCAAAGAAACCAGTCGACCAAGTTTGACGGTTTTAATTTATCGGATATATTCGAATATATGAGTTACAACCAATATGAGCAAGAAATAAGAAATATTTTGGATTACGCAAGGCCCGGAGCTCGACTTGTGTACTGGAATATGCTTGCAGATAGAAAACAAATCGGCGGGCTAGAAGGAAAGATCAAATTTCTCGATCAAGAAGCATCCGAACTATTTAAATATGACAAAGCATTTTTTTATAAGGCTTTAATCATAGGGGAGGCAATATGATTAATGTGCAAAAAGAAATAGTTACTGCTATAGTTGTTGCGGGAATTTATATCCTAATTTTCCTTATAGGGGAAACAATAAGACGCATTCTTCCTTCAAAGACAGAAGTTTCGAGAAAAACAGTACATTTATTAGGAGGGTTAACCGCACTTTCCTTTCCGTATTTATTCGCATCGCATTGGACAGTGCTAGGGTTATCCGTCACTTTCTGCCTCACCATGCTCATTACAAAAAGAAAAGGTATATTAAAATCAGTTCATGATGTTGAGCGAAAATCCTATGGAAGTATTTATTATCCTGCGGCAGTATATTTAATATTCCTGCTTAGTAGTACAAAGCCCGTTATTTACTTTATCTCAATATTGGTAATGGCTGTTTCGGATACCATGGCCGCTCTGGTGGGAGGTAAATATGGGGTTATAAAATTTGATGTTGAGGGAAACCTGAAAAGCCTCGAAGGATCCATCGCGTTCTTTTTTGTAACCTTCTTATGTATTCACCTGCCTCTACTCTTAATGACAGAAATAGGCAGGTTTGAATCTGTTCTTATAGCGTCCATTATCGCCCTTTTACTAACCGGGTTTGAGTCAATTTCTCTTTCCGGAAGCGATAATATTATTGTACCGTTCGGTACGTATTTTATTTTAGCAAAGTTTATTAGGCTTCCATTGAATGTAGTAGTTTGGCAAACAGAGATTTTATTAATACTTATTGCCGCAGCGTTAATTATGTATATCCGGCCGCGGCTGTTTAAGACTAGTGGTTTGATAGCCATTATAATGCTTAATTATGCGGCTTTGAGTTTATGCAATTATTACTGGTTTTTGCCCCTCTTTTTGGCGCAGGTTATGTATTATTTACTCACCTTAAGCTTTGTGCGTTACGAAGGATTAGAGAAAGTAGCCAGTTTCCAAGTAAAAGTTTTGCTTTATATAGGTATTATCCCGACAATCTTTCTTTTTATCGCCAATGCCTATAAAGACCATATGTCCGTATATTTGCCGTATTTGACTTCTATTACTGCGCAATTAGCAATAATCGGAAATTACTTCGCGAATTATGTCAGCCGTCCTTTAAAAGCTGATACATTTTTAAAGGCCCATAGAAAAGTATTAGAGATAGTTTGTTCCGTAGCAGCAACACTTTTTATCGCAGGAATGCCGATTTATTTCTATAAAGCTCACCATAGGCTTAATTCACTTATTGTGGTAATGATCGGAACATGGGTAGCTTATATTCTGAATTTTATGATGAACAAGTATTACCGGGGAGCAAAAGACGATATCTTTGAATATCGCAGGCGTTTTGTAAGCGCGGCTATCGGCGTAGGCAGCGTATTTATTTTGCAGCAATTAATCAGGACATAGAGACGATGAAAACATTAGGCATATGCTTGGGCGCTTCGACTATCAGTATTGTAGAGGTTTCTGACTCATCTGGGATATCCGTAAGGTTATTATTCAGGAGATGCCACGAGGGAAACCCTTCCGGAACTTTATTGGAGGCCCTGGGAGGGTTGGATCTTAATGAATACGATGCAATCTCTGCCACTGGAAGAAAGTTTCGCGATTCTTTAAACTTATCAGTCATATCAGAGCCGGAGGCAACCGAATATGCCTTAATGCACCTTAAGAAACAGAATCAACATTTTAGCACTTTGGTAAGCTGCGGCTCGGACACATTTATAGTTTATGTGCTCGATAAAGAAGGTAAGATCGCCACAGCCCATACCGGGGGAAAGTGCGCCTCAGGTACCGGAGAGTTTTTCTTGCAGCAGCTAAGAAGGATGAACGTAGGTATAGAGAACGCACTTACATTAGCTGACCAGAATAATCCTTTTAAAGTTTCAGGCAGATGTTCGGTATTCTGTAAGAGTGACTGCACCCATGCGCTTAATCATGGCGAACCGATTGGAAATGTTGTCGCAGGTCTCTGTGAAATGATGTGCACCAAGATAATGGAGCTTTTGCACAACTCGCCTAAGAAAAAAGTTGTAATTGTAGGAGGGGTCTCGCGCAATTCTGTGGTGATAGACCTTTTAAAACGCTACATACCGGATATTTCAGTCCCGGATGAATCTATCTACTTTGAGGCCTTGGGAGCAGCTTTATGGGCGAGGGAGAATAAATGTAAGAAAGTAGATTTGCGCAATATCTTTAAGACGCAAAAATCATCTTTCAGCTTTCTACCTGCTTTAAAAGATGCGAATCCTTTTGTTTCATTTAAATCTCTGTCAATTGAGCGCGCCAGGCCGCATGATGAATGTGTTATCGGATTGGATGTAGGTTCGACTACAACCAAGGCAGTGGTGCTCCGTCTTAATGACGAATCGATCGTAGCCTCCGTGTACTTAAGGACTAACGGGCAACCGGTGGAGGCTTCTAGGGATTGCTACCGGGCTTTGATTACCCAATTGCCGCAGGAATTATCTATTGTAGGCTTAGGGGTTACTGGATCAGGCCGGCAGATTGCTGGTCTCCATGCCTTAACCAGAGATATTATCAATGAAATAATTGCCCACGCCCGGGCCACGGTGTATTTTGATAAAGAGGTCGATACTATATTTGAGATCGGAGGACAGGATGCCAAGTATACTTATCTGGTAAACGGCGTACCATGCGATTACGCGATGAATGAGGCATGTTCTGCGGGGACAGGATCTTTTCTGGAAGAGGCCTGCAAAGAGGTTTTAGGCATTGAAACAGAGGAGATCGCCGCAATCGCGCTTAAAAATACCTCCAGCCCAAATTTCAGCGATCAATGCGCGGCTTTTATTTCCAGTGACATAAAGACTGCGATACACGAAGGGATTAATAAACCCAATATCGTTGCGGGGCTAGTATATTCTATCTGCATGAATTACAATAACCGGGTCAAAGGCTCCCGGCCGATGGGTAAGAAGATATTTATGCAGGGAGGGGTCTGTTACAATAAGGCGGTGCCGCTGGCTATGGCAACTCTCCTTAAACGCGATATCATTGTTCCGCCTCATCCGGGTTTGATGGGCGCTTTTGGCGTTGCCCTGGAAGTAAAAGAGAGGCTCATCCTGGGGCTTAGCCCCCGGCAGCCTTTTAACCTTAAAGTCCTGGCTAATCGCCGAGTTGAATACGGCCGTTCGTTTATTTGCGCCGGAGACGGATCCGGTTGCGACAGAAAATGTTCAATCACCAATGTTAAGCTCGAGAATAAACAGTACCCTTTCGGCGGATCGTGCAATAAATATTACAACCTTCGTTTTAGCCTAGATAAGGACACTGCCAGGAAGGATCTAGTTGTTTTCCGGCACAAAGAGCTTTTTAAAGGGCATGAAGAAAAATATAGCCATGATCTTCATAAAAAGACCATGGGTTTAAATCTTTCTTTTTTAACCTACAGTTTTTTCCCCCTCTACAGGTCATTTTTTGAGTCGCTTGGATTTAGGATATTGATGCCAACAAAAGTTACGCTTGAGGGGATTAGATTACAAGGGGCGGCATTCTGCTATCCGGCTTCTTTGGCCCACGGATTATTTCTCGACCTTATCCGTAAGAATCCGGATTTTATTTTTCTGCCGCAAGTATCCGAAATCTACGTTAAGAACGCAATCACCAAGGAGCCCGAGCATCAGTCAACATGTTTTATCCTGCAGGCAGAGCCGTATTATCTGCAGGCTGCATTTAAAGGTTACCTTATTAAAGACAAACTGATAACTCCGGTGCTTAATTTTTCTCAAGGGCTTAAAAGCGCTACCCCGGTTTTCTTGCGTATCGGCCGCAAGCTCGGGAAAAAAAGGAGCCTTGCATTAAAGGCTTACCGTCAGGCCTACGAGGCACAGGAAAGATTTATAGCACGCTTAAAAAAATCCGGAGAAGAGATTTTGGAAAATTTGAATAATAACCCCGAAGAGATTGCAATTATAATCTTTGGCAGGCCATATAATGCTTTTTGTCCGGACATGAACCTGGGTATACCGAATAAATTCGCCTCTAGGGGATTGCTGGTGATTCCGTTTGACCTCCTGCCGTTTGAAACGAGCGATTACAAGGGGCCGCCGGATTTATTCGGAAGGAATCTTACCTGGGCTTTCGGGCAAATGCTTATTAAAGCAGCCAGTTTTGTTAAGCAGCATGAGCGGTTATTCGGCGTATACATCACAAATTTCAGCTGCGGGCCAGATTCTTTTCTTGTGACGTATTTCAGGGATATCATGAAAGACAAACCGTCATTAACCATTGAGATAGACAGCCACACCGCGGATGCGGGCGTAGACACCCGCATAGAAGCTTTTTTAGATATTGTGCAGCGCTACCGCCACCTAAAGAAACTCAACGTTCATTTTCAGGCTTCTCTGGCCAAAGATTTTCATCCCGCACAGATAATTTATCGCGGTAAAAAAGCAAAGGTTATGTCTTCGGATAATAAAATTTACTCCTTAACCGACCCAAGAGTCCGCTTGTTGATTCCTTCGATGGGCGATTTAGGGACACAAGTTTTGACTGCGGCTTTTAACCGGATAGGTATCCACGCTACGGCAATGGCGGTTCCGGATAATGAAGTCCTGCAATATGGTAAGGCCTATTCAAGCGGCAAAGAATGCCTACCATTGATACTTACCAGCGGCAGCCTAATGCAGTATTTGCAGGCACACAGGAATAAAAACGAAGTCATACTGTATTTCATGCCTACGGTAGGAGGGAACTGTCGGTTTTCACAGTACGGAGTATTTATTAATAATCTCATTCGGAAGAATCACTTAAAAGACGTGGCAATATTCCCTTTGACGAGTGAAAACAGCTATATGGGCTTAGGCAACCGTTTTATGATTACAGTTTTGAAAGCCGCGGTGATTTCCGATGCAATGGATGATATCCGTAGTACGCTCTGCGTTTTAGCTAAAGATAAAGAATATGCACAGGCAGTATTTACTCAGGAGTGGCAGAAGACCGTTCGTTGTATACAATCCCATCAGGGGGTTTCCATTGAGCGACAGCTGGTGCATAGCGCGCAAAATCTCAAAAAAATCCCATTAAGATACCCCATTGAGGAAGCCAGGGTTGTCTCGCTTTTAGGGGAGATCTTTATCAGGAAAGAGGTCTTTTCCCGCAAGCAGGTCGTGGAGAAATTGCAGAAAAATGATTTTATCCCTAAGGCGGCCCCGGTGTTAGAGTGGCTTTACTACGTTGATCACCTAGTCAAAAAAGGGATCGTCTCAACGAGATTCAGCATTAAGTCTAAGGCAGAATTTTTTATCAAGCATTCCCTGCAGCATTTGCATGAACACAGGATTAAAAGAATACTCGCGGAATCGGGTCTGTATCCTTATTATTCGGTTGATATGGCCAATCTTCTTAAATACGGAAGCAACCTCGTTCCGCTAGAGCTTACCGGAGAACCTATTGTGGTCATCGGTGCTGCACTTTCAGAGATCCTCCATTCCATTTGCGGAGTTGTTTCCATTGGTCCGTTTAATTGCCTCCCCACGCGCGTGACTGAGGCGGTTCTTTCACGCGAGATGACCATGGAGAGAAAACGCAAGATTGAAAATATCAAGACAGATTTTTTTTCTTCGCTTTCTGGGTTACCTTTCTTATCGATAGAGGTGGATGGTAATCCTTTGTCTCCGGTTACTGAAGCAAGGCTTGAGGCTTTTTGCCTTCAGGCGGAGAAAGTCCATCATTTAATGAAAGCTAAAAAAAGGGAAAAGATATATGCAAAGTAAGAATTCGGATTTTCTTAAAGAAGCAGATTTTCATGAGGGAGTCTCCCGTGAAAATAACGTGATTTGTTTTCTTCAACATCATGCGCAGTCTTTATCCGGCCGTACCGCCCTAGAGTGGGTGCCGAGAGAAATAATAAAAAACTGGGATGGGGTTAAACCGCTACTCCATACTTCGATTAACCATGCGGATTTATACAAAAAAATCTGCGCGGTATCTTCGGGCTTGCAAAAAAACGGAATTATCAAAGGAGACCGCGTAATTATCTTTGTGCCGCTTTCCCCGGAACTTTATATAACTATGTTTGCGGTTCAGCGGCTGGGCGCAATTTCGGTTTTCCTGGATTCCTGGGCCAGAAAAGATCATCTTGGGATTTGCGCTCAGGTTGTTGAACCTAAGGCGATGATAAGTTTTGAAAAAGCGTTCCAGTTGTGTGCGGCTGTGCCAGAGCTTGCTAATATTCAAGTGAAGGTTGTGGTTGGGCCGCATGAAAATAATTATCCAAGCGATCTAGAGTCTCTGTTAAGAAGTCCGGATTCGGCTGATATTGAACCAGTTGAATCAAACGATACGGCGCTCATTACTTTTACTACCGGTAGTTCCGGAGTGCCTAAAGGAGCGGATCGTACGCATCGTTTCCTTGCCGCTCAACATCGTGCCTTGGACAAAGAGATTCCTTATAAAGAAACAGATAGAGACCTGCCGGTATTCCCGATTTTCTCTTTGAATAATCTAGCGGGAGGAGTAACTACAGTCCTGCCTGCTATAGATTTAGCAGTGCCTTCGGATAAAGACGCGAGCATTATTATTAACCAGCTTTTTTCAGCTCAAATCACTTGTTGTACGGTTTCCCCGTCCATTTTTGTAAACATAGCTGAGTATTGCCGGAAAAATCAAATAATCCTTAATAATCTGCGTCGTGTTGTGACGGGAGGGGCGCCGGTTAGTAAAGATAATGTTAGGGATTTTAAGGCAATCGCGCCCGAGGCAGAGATTTTAGTGCTTTACGGCTCGACCGAAGTCGAGCCTATCGCGCATATCGAGGCAAAAGAGATGCTTGGCGGAGAGGATGATCGCCAGGGCGTTAATGTAGGTAAGATTTCCGAAGATCTAGATTATAAATTCATCAAGATTTGGCGTAAAAACGTTGAGTTAGGAGCAAAAGGATGGCAGGAGTGGGAAGTAGAAACCGGCAAGCCCGGGGAACTGGTAGTGAGCGGGGCCCATGTTTGTGAGAATTACTACAATAATCTCGAGGCTTTTAAGGCTACAAAAATTAAAGAATCTACCGGAAGAATCTGGCATAGGACAGGCGATGTGGGTATTTTGGATGAGCAGGGAAGATTATGGCTTGTGGGTAGGGTGCATAATACGATTGTACGGGAAAACGAATATCTTTTCCCTGTGCATGCTGAAATTCTTCTAAAGAGGTTAGATTTTGTAAGACAGGCAGCTTTTTTAGGAATTGAGGATGCAAAGTTGGGAGAAAAGGCATGTGCGGTTTTCTCAGTAAAAGAGGGTTTTAAGCCCGATAATTTAGAAGAATATACGAATGCCATAAAAAGCCTTTTAGCTGAGAATAAGATTCCGGTAGACCGGATAGACATGGTTAAGGAGATTCCCATGGATCCCCGGCACCATAGTAAAGTCGAGTATACTAAATTGAAGGAGATTATAATCCAAAATGTCTAAATTTCTTGTAAGGTGGCACACTTTTTGTAACGAGAGATTCCCTATCTTTAGGCACGTGCTACTTATTGTCTTTTATGTCGCGGCTAATGCATTAGTAGGCTTAAGTTCAGTCGGCATTAAGGGGGTTATAACATATAGAGAAGTATTGTGCGCTATAACCGTATTCTTTATTTTCTTACACTTACGCATATTCGATGAAATAAAGGATTACAGAAATGATTCAGTAGTACACAAAGACAGGCCATTAGCCCGGGGCTTAATTTCTGTTAGAGAGGCCAAGTGTGTTGCGTTTGGCTTAATTCTTGTAGAACTTTTCCTGGCATTAATTATTGGCCACGCCGCATTTATTGCAGTTCTTTGTACTGTTTTGTATTCTTTGATTATGTATAAAGAATTCTTTATCGGCAGCTGGCTAAGGCCTAAGATGGCTACCTATGCCTTAGCACACACCCTGGTTTCCTGCTGGATGTCCGTATTCGTTTTTTGCGCTGTCACCAAATTAGATTTCTGGAAAATTCCCAAAGTCTACGGAATGTTTGTATTGGTAAATTGGATGATATTCAATATTTTTGAGTTTGGGAGGAAGACGTTCGGCAAGGAAGAAGAGGAAGAGCTGGTTGAATCTTATTCAAAGCGATTAGGGCCAATCCGGGCAGCGCTTAATGTTGTTATTATGGCTACGGTAGCGATGTATGTAGCTTATAAGTATGGCGGTATTTTTAATTTGAGTTTCCAATTTAGCCTTTCCATGTATTTGCTATATGGATTGACATTAATTTGTGCAGGGTTGTATGCAGTACATAATAACAGGTCCTCAGCCAGGATCTTCCGCGGCATTTGTTCTATATTCATATTGTTTTACAATGTAATTATTACCGCAGGCCTACTGATATGGAATCATTAAAACAGATTGTATGGGATAACGAACCGGTTTCTCCAACTCTTGAGACAATCAAGAGTATAGGAGGGAAAGCACTTGGTTTGCATGAGCTAAAGAAACTAGGTATTAATGTGCCTGTCTGGACTACAATTACTTCATCTGTGTTTAAGCAGGTCTGCGCAAGCGATAGGCAGATGGCGCAACTTATCGCGCAAGAAAATATCAGGCCAGAAGAAAAAGCAGCAATTATCCGTAATTATCTAAAAAGCATTGCCTTAAATGATGCGTATCAAAAAGTTCTATCCGAAGTTTGGAATAAGATTTCTGCCGGCGGCAGGAGGGCTGTTGCCGTTCGTTCTTCAGCGGCGGACGAAGACAGCAAAGTATTATCATTTGCGGGCCAGATGGACTCTTTTCTTAATATCCGTAACTTCGATGCATTTTTAAATGCCGTACGCAATTGCTGGGTATCTCTTTTTGGGGAAAGAGCTGTTTTGTATAGAATTCAGAACAAGATCGACCCTTGGGTATCGCAAATAGCCGTGGTCATCCAGCAGATGATAGAATCAGAAATCTCGGGAGTAATATTTAGCGCTAATCCTTTAACCGGAAATACTAAAGAGATGATGGTAAGCAGTACCTGGGGTTTGGGCGAAGGTTTGGTTTCTGGCGCCCTGGATGCCGATACTTTTATACTTAATTCAAACGGCGAGATTATCAAAAGCGAAATTGCAGAAAAAAAACAAAAGATAACTTATAGTCAGGTAGGGGGTACAGCTGCGATTGAGGTAGCGACTAATAAGCAGAGCGTTTTAAGTTTAAATAAGAAGCAGTTGAAAGAATTGCATAAAATGGCGCAAAAAGTGCAAGACTTTAAAGGCATGCCGATGGATATAGAATTTGGGATAGAGAATAATAGGATTTATTTACTACAAGCCCGCCCTATAACTAATCTCAAAAAATACGCAGAATTTAACGTATGGGATAATTCTAATATCGTGGAAAGTTATTCTGGAGTGACGACGCCTTTGACCTTCTCGTTCATCCGTAGGGCATATTTTGCGGTATATTGGCAGTTTTGTCAGACAATCGGCTTAGACAAAAAGACCATTTTGAAGAACACCCATGTTTTTGAAAATATGCTCGGGCTTATCCAAGGCAGAGTTTATTACAACCTCTTAAATTGGTACCGTCTTGTTTCTCTAATGCCCGGATTTAAATATAATAAGCGGTTTATGGAACAGATGATGGGTCTTCAAGTGATAAAGGATTTTAACGTTGAGAAGGAGCCATCCGGAAAGCTGGAGAAGTATTTTGTCCAATTACCACGGTTATTAAAAGTCGGCGCCCAGATGATTTTAGCGCATATGCAGCTTCAGAGGAAAATAACCGAATTTCATGCTAATTTCAGAAAGATTTATTCTCATTATTCGCAAGTTGATTATTCGCATCTTACTCCGATAGAGATGTTGGCGATATATCGCGAGCTCGAAAAGGAAGTGCTCTGGAAATGGAAGGCTCCCATTACTAACGATTTTGAAGCGATGATATTTTATGGATTACTTAAAAACTTAACAATTAAGTGGGGTTTAGATCCTCAGGGAGTACTGCAGAATGATCTGTTGTGTGGGGAAGGCGGTATTAAAAGTACACAGGTCACCACACAACTATTTCATTTGGCTTCAAGCATTGAGCGGGATGCGCGCTTAAAATCGGCATTTTTAGAAGTCTCCCCTGAAGTCGCGCTTGAGCGGCTTAAGAATGATCCTTTGTTCTCAGCGGTAAAAGAAAAGTTTGAAACATACCTAAAAGAATACGGCGTGCGTTGCATTAACGAGATGAAACTCGAATCGGTCTCAATTAAGGATAATCCGATTTTCTGTATAGCGACCATCCAGAATTATCTGCGCAATACCGTTCCCGATCCTGCTAAGCAGGAGGAACACGAGCGCGCTATTCGTCAAAAAGCAGAAAACGAACTACGCGAGAAGCTGAAAGGTCAACGGATATTCTTTGTAATCCCTAAATTAAGCCTCTATCGGTGGGTGCTTACTAATGCAAGAAGGGCGATAAAGAACCGCGAAAATCAGCGTTTTTGTAGGACAGAAGCATATAGTCTTATCCGTACTATTATGCGGGCTATAGGCAAGCAGTGGCAGGATCAAGGAATTATTGATAACACAGAAGATATATTCTACCTTGAAATCGATGAGATTTGGTCATTTATCGAAGGAAAGCCTATATGCGCAGATTTAAAAAAGCAGATTACGCTACGCAAAGAGGAATTTGAGCGATACAAGGCAGTAACCCTCCCTGATCATATTGAGGCTTATGGAGAGATAGATATCAATACAATCCTTGTAGAACCTGCGGAAGTTTCAAGCGGCGGATTAATTAGGGGTTTGGGTTGTTGTGCGGGAATCGTTGAAAAAGAGGTTTGCGTAGTATTTGCTCCGGATACCAATCTAAGATTAAACGGAGAAATTATGGTAGCAAAACAGACTGATCCGGGATGGGTAGTTTTGTTCCCTTCAATAGGAGGGCTGATAGTTGAAAAAGGAAGTATGCTTTCGCATTCGGCAATCGTGGCAAGAGAAATGGGGATTCCTGCGGTAGTAGGAGTAAAGCAGGCAACAAAAATTTTGTCTACTGGAGACCGAGTTTTACTTAATGGTGCCGAGGGTACAATTAAGATATTAGAAAAGGCGAGCAGACAATGAGGATAGTAATAATAGGTCAAGAAGAGGCGGTATATTTTAGCCCCTTCTTAAGGAGCATCATTGAAGCAAGGTCTAAAGATATCGTGGCAGTGGTTATTGCCGGCGAACGGGGAGCAGGTAGTCACCCTAAGACAATGAAACAGAAACTGGAAAATATTTACATTCTTTGGCTTATTATGGAACCATACGGCTTCATCCGCAATTTATTTATAGGCATATGGCAGGGATTTATAAGATTGTTAGGTCCTTTAGGGTTACCCTTGGATAAGAGAAGTATCCGGGGTGGCGCTCGCAAATATAATATTCCCGTAGTTATGTGCCGGGATTTAAATTCCCAAGAGTTTATCGAGAAGCTTCGGCAATTTTCACCGGATGCAGTAATTAATCAGACAGAACTCTTATTAAGAGAAAACCTGCTTGCTGTTCCTAAGATAGGTATTATAAACCGTCACGCCTCACTATTGCCACATTTTCGCGGCAGGCTTGGTTCCTGGTGGTCGCATGCCGCAGAGCCCCCGGAGTACGGCGTTACAATTCATTTTGTAGACAGGGAAATAGATTCCGGACCTATAATAATCCAGAAAGGATATGCAATTGATCCGAGAGTATCATATTCTAAAGTGCTTGATACCTTTTTTAATGATGCCCCGAAGTTAATGCTTGAGGCATTAGCGAAGATCGAAAAACCGGATTTTAAACCACTGCCTAACAATTATCAGGGGACTAAAACGTATTTGTTCCCTACATTGCAGGAAGTAAAAGCTTACAGAGGTTTATTAAAGAAGAGAAGAGGGGAGACTAAGGCATGAAAATATTGCTGATTATTATTGTGGCTGTAATTATCTTTAAGATCTATTTTATTTTTATTGAGCAGAAAAGCCTGTATCATCCTGATAAAGATATCCCGGAGACGCCGGCGAATTTAAGAATTGCATTTGAGGAGGTTAATTTTAAAACCGCTGATGGGAATTTACTTAATGGCTGGTTTGTGCCGGCCAAGAACGCTAAAGTTACCGTACTATATTGTCACGGCAATGCCGGTAACATTTATCATAGATTGCACAAAGTTAAATTTTTTCACGATATGGGCCTTAACTTTTTTATTTTTGATTACCGTGGTTACGGAAAAAGTTCCGGCAGCCCAAGCGAGAAGGGCCTTTATAAAGATGCGCAGGGAGCTTACGATTATATGGCGTCAAGAGGTGACGTAGATAAGAATAGAATTGTGGTTTATGGCAAGTCGCTGGGTGGTCCCGTGGCTGCAGATTTATGCCTTCATAGAAAGGCAGCTGCCTTGATTCTTGAAGGCAGTTTCGCCTCAGTGGCATTACGGGCGCAACAGCTGTATCCATTTTTACCGATGAAGCTTCTAATCACTCAGAAATACGATGCTATGGTTAAGGTTAAAGACATACATATTCCAAAGCTTATAGCGCATGCAAGGCAAGATGAGGTAATCAGCTTTCGTCACGGTGAAATATTATTTAAGAATGCCGTTGAGCCTAAGCAGTTTTTGCCTTTTGATGGCGGTCATAATGATGATATTTTTGTAACCTCTGATATTTATGAAGGAGAACTGAAGAAATTTATGTCAAAAATTTAATAATACTAATCATCTAACTTCTCTCGGTTTCGGAAAATTGTGTTTACAGTTTTAAACCACCGCATTCAAAAGGTGCAGCCCCCTTGCCACAAAAGAATACAGGTATCCATTACCAAAATATCTTTTGTGGCAAGGAGGGCGGACGAGCCCCCGCTTAAAAGCCATTAATTTTTCTTTGTTATAGATACTTGATGGCGAGGACGCTTGCGGCTTGGCTGCCCCCACCCAGCCAAGCCGCAAGCTGCGCCGAACCCGCCTTGCATTACCTCTAAGCCTGCTGGCCTAAGCAGGCGTGGAGTGAGCCCTTGCCGCCCACGGCAAGGGCGAACGGTGCAAACAAGATACGGCAGTGCCGGCCAAGGCACGGGGCATAAAACAACTTGCCTCAAACAATTTCTTGTGATAATTTATTATCAATTGGGACCTCATAAAAAGTGAGAACCTTATAGAGTAGGCCCCGCCAGATAATAAGTTATCACAAGAGATAATTTGAGGCAAGCCTTTTATTTCTTTTGCCCCCCCCATCCCCCGCCTGAACGGCGGGGGCGCTTAGTGGTTGGCGCGTCCAGCCGTAGTGGTTCTTACTGGCACTTTGTGGTGTATCCAGCGGGGGTCTTTGCTGCGCTCGCCCCGTTGGCGGGGCTCGCTTGCAAAGGCCGCTGGGGCGGCCTAAAAGAAGCACGAGGCGGGTGTTGTTTTTGTTTGCAGTGCTTATCTCGCTGGAGTTTTTATAAGCAGAGTTTTCTTTACCACATCTCGCAGTAAGCGCTTTTCGCCTTTCCCGCCCGCAACTCCCCAAAAACAAAAGCAGGCAAAATTTTTGGTGGGCGCAAAAATTTTGCCCCTAAAATAAAAGGGGGCATCTTTTTGGGTAGGCATATTGAGCTGGGAAACCCGTTAGGCTGGAGACGCCCCTCTTTGATTAAGGAGTTGAACCTATAAAAACAGCTTTTAATTGCTGGACTGAATTTGCTGAGTCAAGCACAACTAAGATATCTTTTAGTGTCGGATCGGTTGGAGAATAACGCTCTTCTTCGATTCTTAGTATATCAGAAATACAGGAAATGACTTTATCTATGTCTCTGTCTACGCTCCCTCTATAACAGGATGCTTGAACGTACTCCTTTATCCTTTCCGCGGATGGTGTTATGCCGGAATTAACCAAGTTTTCTATCTCGCGCCATTCGGAATTAAGATTTATGCTATTGAGTCTGTTTATTGACGAGCTACCGATATTGGCGTTTAAGTTGCCTATAGCTTGCGTTACTATCGGAAGATTACGAAAATCAATACCGCCAAATTTCCTACCTGTATCTGGCGTTTGCGAATGAATTACTGGATCGGCACTTGGAATATCATTCAGGCCTGACCTATCATTTTGTATACGTCTAAGAAACTGTAATATCCCCTGTAATTCTTGATGCGAATCCAAAAGTTGCGTAATAAATGCTTTAATTTCCTCTAGTCTACGAATCCTTTCGTTACGTGACAAGTATTCACCTTCTTTTTCAAGGCCAACTTTTGCATCTATGCCTCCAGTAACAAACATTTCCCATTCGAATAAATCACAAAATGCTTCTTCGTCTCTTAATTCTTCATCAAGTTGTCCGCGATCCCTTGTCTTTATGGCGCCCCAGCCCTTCATGCGCCAATAATCGCGAATAGATGGGTTATTGCGCCAAAATGCATGCAGTATTTCATGAAATACTGTTGCCGCAGAAGCATCTGGCTTGCATCCTAATCTATATGTCGTCACTGGCCTATTACCTTCATGATGAACCCCTGATTCACGAAGAGAGCCCTCCATCCCTGTTCCTGTTCTGTCTATGCCAATCTGATTTATATGCAAATCCTGCAGTGCTCTTTCAGTATCCGGATTGCCTAATAGGGCTTGTAATAGCGCTGAAGCGCCCGTCTCAATGGTAATAGCGCCTTTTCGTTCCGCTAATTGTCTACACTCCTTTGCATAATCACGTAATCTTCGCTCATAGTCCTGCATAGCAGAAATATCAATATTAGACCCGCTAGCATTAGCTCTTTTGAGAACACTGTAATGCCACTGGCGAGTTTCTTCGTTTTCATTAATGATGGCTTCGAGCCCGTCGCTGTCCATGCTCCTAAGTTGTTGACTGTGATAGGAAGTAATGCCGCCATTTCTTGAAAATCTCTGCGCTTGCTCGGCAGAGGCAATCACATGAGCTTCGTGCTGATTGAATCCTTTCCCCATCCAGTAAACTTCTCTAGTTTCATGAAATTTTCCTTCCTCCTGAGCCTCGCTGTCTAAATTAGAATTGACCACGATGATAAGCCCGTATTGCGAAGAGTAAAAATGATAAGCGCCGGTATTGCTTAGGTCAGCCCGGATAACCCTTACTTGCATGCCATAAACATTTTCTGGCAAAACACGGGCTGCTAAATTCTCAAATTCGGCATGGCGACTAGACATATCTAATCCGATATCTTCGTCTAGAGAATCTCTGATGCCAAGAGATTTCATTTGGCCATCAAGAACTGGTAACCCTAAAGATAAATGGCCTTTTTGATCGCCGCTATTGCCTTTTGAATCTAAAATATCGCGCAGGCCATCTAATTGTTCAGACGTTAACGGGATAAAGGTGGCAAAATCATTCCGAGGCGCTAACAAAGCTCTTCCACCCCCAAGGCCGCCATTTTCAATTGCACGATCAAAATCTTGCCGATTCTTTTCCTCTGCCTTAGAAAAATCTTCAAGTATCAAAGCATCTTTTCTTTGCCCCTTAAGAAGTGCATTTAGGCTCCTGACCAGTATCCCATCCCCTGTATCCATCTCTAATAAGTCGTCTCTACCCGGTTGGCTTCTTTGCCCCACAGTTAGCGCCAATGGAAAATCCCTAATTTCCCCTCTTTCATAATGCGGCTTCAAGAAATTAAAAACATTGACAATAAAATCTGAACCGTAGCATGATTCAATAATCAATGTTAAATCTGATAGTTTGCCTTCATGCGCCTTTGCGCGCAATAGAAGCGCCTCTCCTAATTCTTGATAACTAATACCGTTCGGATGAGATAATTTTCTATCCGCCTCCTCTGCTGTTTCCCCAGGCTCTCCTCCTGTTAACCAAAAATGGTTAGGCAGTCCGTGCCCATTAAACCAAATTGTAGTTCTTCCAGATGCTTTCGCTATCCTGCTAAGCACTCTTTGCTTCTCTTTAGGGCCATCGAGTACCTCAATATTTCCTCCCTTGACTTTAAAATTACTGGCGAATCTTGAGATATTTGACGAGTTGAATCGAGGAATCCCCGCAAAAATTTCATTGTTAGAGACAATAACCAAAGCCGTTCTTTCATCAAGAAGCACATCATTTGAATGAACCCTTACCGAATTAAGCAAAAACTGCAACACTTTTGCAATGTTATCGTCTGTAACCTCTTGACCAAATCGCCCTAATGTAAGCTTAATAGATATCGCCAAAGAAAACCTATTCAAGTCCTGCCCTCTTGTCGATGCCTTAAAATGGGGGTTATTGTATATTAAAAATATATCTCGAGGCGAAATTAAGCCTCCTTTTATGTTCTCAGCATTATAAAGCAGATCGAGAATGAATTCCCTGTGTTCAAAATCCTGCGGTATGCCATTTGGCTCTCTGATTATGCGCCCTAAAATATAAATTACATTTTCTAAAAACTTTGGCTTTAAGTTATCTTTTCTAAGCAGTTCAACGACGGTTTTTAAGTTTGTGCGCGCTAAGGGAATTAGTTCATGCATTTCATAAGTGGCGTTGGGGTCTGAGAATTTATCATAAATATCCGCCTCCTTGACCGCTTCTGTAATCCTTGTAGTCGCTGTTGAATAAATATTCCAAGCTTTATAGTCTGTTAACTTTTGAAACTGACTACCCCGGCTCTCCTTATTATTATGCGATTCATCAGCACAAAAACCTATAATAGTTAATCTTAGGTTAGCGTCATAATGTTTCAATTGACTATATAAACCAGGACAGGCCTCAATAATT
>Ga0194126_10002701_pt1 | contig 28612 bp, 24 predicted proteins | sample TA2KigC150mmetaG_FD_148641 | JGI IMG/M metagenome (GOLD analysis project Ga0194126, IMG submission 148641) | Freshwater microbial communities from Lake Tanganyika, Tanzania - TA2015035 Kigoma Deep Cast 150m | ecosystem: Environmental > Aquatic > Freshwater > Lake | place: Tanzania: Lake... | reverse complement strand
CACGACGTCCATGGTCTCGGCGTCGGTGACCCGCATGCCCTGGACAAAATGGCTGGTCTTGCCCAGGCGCTGCAAGAGGTGACCGATTTGCGGACCACCGCCATGCACCACGACCGGATTGATGCCCACCAGCTTCAGCAGCACGATATCCCGCGCGAAACTGTGCTTGAGTTGCTCGTCGGTCATGGCGTTGCCGCCATACTTGATCACCAGCGTCTTGCCCTTGAAGCGTCTGATGTAAGGCAGGGCCTCGATGAGGACGTGGGCGATGCGGGAGGCGGATTCGGTTTCCAGAGCGGTTTGCTTTTGCACGGTCATTCCTGAAGTAGCGATGGAAGGGGACGAAGGCGCGTCGCGGGCCTATTGGTGACCGGTATGGCCAAAGCCGCCATGCGCCCGCGGGCTTTCGGTGAATTCGTCGACCCGCTGGAACTGGACTTGCACCACCGGCACGAACACCATTTGCGCGAGGCGATCGCCGACCTGGATCGTAAAGGGCTCCCGACCGCGATTCCAACAGGATACGAAAACCTGGCCTTGATAGTCCGAGTCGATCAGCCCGACCAGATTGCCGAGCACGATGCCATGCTTGTGGCCCAACCCGGAACGCGGCAGCAGTACCGCCGCAAGCCCCGGGTCGTCGATATGAATGGCCAGGCCGGTCGGAATCAGCCGCGTTTCACCGGGATTCAGAAGCAAGGGCTCATCCAGGCAAGCCCGGAGATCCAGACCCGCCGAACCTGCGGTGGCGTATTCCGGCAGCGGAATATCGCCGCCCAGACGCTTATCGAGAATCTTGAGTTGGATGCTGTGCATGGTAGCGGTCGGCAATCAGGTTCAGGAGTTGATGGGCCAGGGTGGTTTTGGGCGCCCTGGACAAATAGCGTTCGCCCTTCGGCCAACAGACGAATAATGCATTGTCGTCCACCTCGAAACCCTGACCTGCGCCCACCCGGTTGGCGGCCACCATGTCGAGCGACTTGTCCGTCAACTTGCCGCGGGCATAGGTTTCGAGGTGTTGGGTCTCGGCGGCAAATCCCACGGTAAAGGGACGCGCCCCCAGCTTCGCGACGGCGGCCAGGATGTCGCGAGTCCTGACCAGTTTCAAGGTCAGTTCGTCGGCGGCCTTCTTGATCTTGTGCGGCGCGGGCTCGGGGGTGTAATCGGCGACGGCGGCCGCGCCGATATAGATATCCGCCGCGCTGGCGCGCGCCAGAACGGCCTCGTACATGGACCGCGCGGTTTCGACCCGCACGAGTTCGCTGACGGAAGGCTCCGGCAACGCGGTGGGCCCGGTCACCAACACTACCTCCGCACCCATCGCCCCCGCCGCCGCCGCCAGTGCATAGCCCATCTTGCCGGAACTGCGGTTGCTCAGGTAGCGGACTGGATCGAGCGGCTCACGGGTCGGTCCGGCGCTGATGAGAATGCGAATGCCCCGGAGCCGCCCTTCGCCGGGGCCAGCCTCAAGCACGGCGCCCGTTGCCAGCATCCCGACCTGGCCGCCCCTCCCGGCTGCCACGGCCGCCAGTATCTCGACCGGTTCCAGCATGCGCCCCGGTCCGGTTTCGCCGCAAGCCTGCGCGCCTTCGGCGGGTCCCAACAAACGGATGCCGCGCCGCTGGAGCACGGCCGCATTGTCCTGGGTGGCCGGGTTGCGCCACATGGCCTGATTCATGGCCGGGGCGAGGACGATCGGCGCGGCGGTCGCCAGACACAGCGTCGCCAGCAAATCGTCGGCGCGACCCACGCTCAACCTGGCCATGAAGTCGGCGGTGGCGGGGGCGACCAGGATGAGGTCCGCCCAGCGCGCGAGCCGAATGTGATCCATGGCGGATTCTTCCGTGCTGTCCAGCAAATGCCGATGGACGGGGTTTCCCGACAGCGCCTGAAACGTCAACGGCGTCACGAACGCGGTCGCGGCTTGAGTCATGACCACGCGTACCTCGGCTCCGGCGCCGCGCAGCAGCCGCACCAGTTCCGCCGCCTTGTAGGCGGCTATCCCGCCGGTGACGCCTAGAAGAATCTTGCCGCCGCTCAACATCTGTCAATCCGTGGGCCTGAATTCCATGCCGAAAGGGGGATTATGGCAAGTTTGCCGCGCGGCTTCTATGCTATGGATGTTTACGGATATCCATTGCGCACTGGGGAGATACGAACATGCCGATCACCGACTGGCCCGACGACGAACGACCCAGAGAAAAACTTCTCCAGCGCGGCCCGGAAAGCCTTTCGGACGCTGAATTGCTGGCCATCTTTCTACGCACCGGGATTCGCGGTAAAACCGCCGTCGACCTGGCCAGGGATCTCTTGACGGAGTTCGGCTCCCTGCGCGCCCTGCTGGAGAGCGACTTCGAGCGCTTCCGTCAAAGTCCCGGTCTTGGCATGGCCAAGTACGCGCAACTCCAGGCGGTCCTGGAAATGGCCCGGCGTCATTTGCGGCAAACCCTGGAGCGACAGAGCGCCCTGACGAGTCCCGACCTGACCCGCCAATTTCTCGCCGCGAAAATGCGCGCCTACCCCCATGAGGTTTTTGCCTGCCTGCTACTGGACAACCAACACCGTGTCATCGAGTTCCGCGAACTGTTTCGCGGCACCATCGACGGCGCCAGCGTCTACCCGCGAGAAGTCGTCAAGACAGCGCTCGCCTATAACGCGGCGGCCGTGATCTTCGCCCATAATCATCCCTCCGGCATCGCCGAACCCAGCGAAGCCGACCGTCTCATCACCCACCGTCTGAAACAGGCGCTCAATCTGGTCGACATCCGGGTGCTGGATCACTTCATCGTCGGCGATGGGGACCGGGCCTATTCATTCGCGGAAAATGGCCTCTTGTAAGTACCGCCTACCGCCAGCACCGGACCCGGTCGAACCGGCCCCATGGGCCAAAGCCACGCCAAGGCCAGACCCGAATGGGAAACAAGCGCGTTCACCGCAAGGGTGTGTTCGGGGGACTAAAATGGCGTCCCCAGAACCCATGGTGAACGCGATGCCCACCCAGCCCATTTCCGATGATGTCCTTAGAGAAAAATACGCCAAACACGGCGAGACCACGGCGCAAGACATTTTCCACCGCGTGGCCCGGGCGCTGGCATCGGTCGAATCCCGGCCAGACGTCTGGGAACCACGCTTTCTGGAAGCGCTGGAGCGCGGGTTCATCCCGGCCGGACGCATCATGTCGGCAGGGGGCACCGACATTCAGGCCACCCTGCTCAACTGCTTTGTCCAGCCGGTGGGGGATTCCATTTCCGAACCGGATCGTGACGGCAAACCCGGCATCTACATCGCCCTGCAGGAGGCCGCCGAAACCATGCGCCGGGGCGGCGGCGTGGGCTATGATTTCTCCCGCATCCGCCCCAAGGGCGCCAGGGTCAAGGGCACCGCCTCCAATGCCTCGGGCCCCATTTCCTATATGCGGGTTTTCGACCGCTCCTGCGAAACCGTCGAATCCGCCGGCAGCCGCCGCGGCGCCCAGATGGGTGTGCTGCGCTGCGATCATCCCGACATCGAGGCCTTCATTCACGCCAAGGACCGCGCCGGCGAACTGACCAACTTCAACCTCTCGGTGGCGGTGACCGACGCTTTCATACAAGCGGTCGAGGCCGATGCGCTCTGGGAACTGGTCCACCCGGCCGAGCCAGGGGAAATCGACCCCGCCCGGAGCATCCGCCAACGCGAGGACGGGCTTTGGGTCTATCGTATCCTGCCCGCCCGCGAACTCTGGCATCAAATCATGACCTCGACCTATGACCACGCCGAGCCCGGGGTGCTGTTCGTCGACCGCGCCAATGCGGAAAACAATCTGCATTATTGCGAGACTTTCGAAGCCACCAATCCCTGCGTGACCGCCGATACCTGGGTGATGACGGAGCAGGGGCCACGTCTAGTGGGAGATCTGATCGGTACGCCTTTCGTCGCCATCGTCGACGGCCAAGCCCATCCCAGCGCTCCCAAGGGATTCTTCCCTACGGGTCACAAGCCGATCGTCCGACTCAAGACGCGGGAGGGTCATGCGCTGCGATTGACGGAAGATCATCGTGTACGCCGGCTCAGCCGCCTGACTCGTTACAGTCTGGAGACAGAGTGGACACCGGCATCGGAATTGCGACCGGGTGACCGCCTGTTGCTGCAGAACCATCGTGAATTCAAGGGATGGGAAGGGGCCGGTGGCTTCGGCGAAGGTTATGTCCTCGGTCTGCTGATGGGTGATGGTCACCTCAAGAAGGATGCCGCCCTGCTTGCGGTCTGGGACCCGGACCTGAAGGTTGCGGCCAACGGTGACTGTATCCCCTCACTCACCGCAAGCAGCCTGATGGAGCCCGCCCTGGAGGTCCCGCGGGCGATGCCTCATCGCGCCGACTTCAAGGGCTGGTTCCGGGCCAGTCCGACTGGCAATCAGTTCCGCGCCGGGACCTCCGCCTTGCGCGAACTGGCCCTCTCCTTCGGTCTCGCCCACAACGCCAAGCGCGTCACCCCCTCGATCGAGCAAGCCTCGTCGGAATTTTATCGCGGGTTCCTTAGGGGATTTTTTGATACCGACGGCACTGTGGGCGGCCACCAGACCAAGGGCGTCAGTGTGCGCCTCTGCCAGTCCAATATCGACACCCTCGAAGCCGTACAACGGATGTTGCTGCGTCTGGGCATTGGCTCCACGATTTATGCGAATCGCCATCCCGCTGGCCCGCGGATCATGCCGGATGGGCGCGGCGGCCAGGCCGTCTACGAGCGCCAGGCGCTGCACGACCTGGTCATCTCCAGGGATAACCTCATCCGTTTCGAACAACTCATCGGCTTTCATCATGCCGAAAAGGCCGGCAAGCTGGCCGAGTTGAATCGATTCTATCGCCGGTCGGCCAATCGGGAACGTTTCATCGCCACCGTGGAGTCTGTAGAGCCTTGCGGCATGGCGGATGTCTACGACGTTGAAATTCCGGACATCCATGAATTCGATGCCAATGGCCTGCATGCCCATAACTGTGCCGAGGAGTGGCTGCCCGACTACGGTTGCTGCTGTCTCGGCTCCATCGACCTGACGCGGCTGGTCAGCGCGCCCTTTACCGACAGGGCAGAGTTCGATATCAAGGGCCTGGCGGAACTGGCGGGTCTGGCGGTGCGCATGCTGGACAATGTGCTGGACTTGAGCTTCTGGCCACTGGCGGCGCAACGGAGCGAGGCCATGGCCAAGCGGCGCATCGGGCTGGGTTTCACCGGGTTGGGCGATGCGCTGATCCTGCTCGGGCTCAAATATGACACCGACGCGGCGCGCGCCATGACGGCCCGCATCGCGGAAGCGCTGCGTGACGCGGCCTATGCCGGGTCGGTGGAACTGGCGCGCGAGAAGGGCGCGTTCCCGTTGTTCAAGGCCAAGCCCTATCTGGCTTCGGGCTTCGCCCAACGTCTGCCTGATGAGTTGCGCGAGACCATCCGCCAGGATGGCCTACGCAACAGCCATCTGTTGGCCATCGCGCCGACCGGGACCATCAGCCTGGCCTTCGCCGACAATGCTTCCAACGGCATCGAGCCGCCCTTCGCCTGGACCTATACCCGCCGCAAGCGCACGCCGGATGGCGGCATCCAGGATTACGCGGTGGAGGATCATGCCTACCGCCGCTACCGGATCGAGGGCGGCGACATGAATCATCTCCCGCCGCACTGGATCACGGCGCTGGAAATCTCCGCGCTGGATCACATGCGCATGCTGGCGGCGGTACAGCACTATGTCGATACCAGCATTTCAAAGACCGTGAATGTGCCGGCGGATTATCCCTTCGAGGCGTTTCAGGATCTCTATCTCGAAGCCTGGCGACATGGCCTTAAGGGACTCGCGACCTATCGGCCCAACCTCATCACCGGTTCGGTGCTGGAAGCCACCGAGGCGCAAGCCGTACAAACCGCCACGGTGGAACCGGATTTCGACGAGACCGACCCCAATCGCCGCATCCGCCTGGAACGGGTGCCGGAACCCACCCTGGCCTCCCTGCGCTGGCGGCGGCGACCGCGCCCGGTCGGCGGTAATCCGGCCTGGTGCTATATGGTCGACCACCCGCGCGGTTCTTTCGCCGTTTTCGTCGGGCATCTGGAGAACGGGCGGCGTCAGCCGTTCGAGGTCTGGATCAACGGCGCGGAACAGCCGCGCGGACTCGGGGCGCTGGCCAAGTCGCTATCCATGGACATGCGCTCCAACGATCGCGGCTGGCTCAAGACCAAGCTGGAAAGCCTGATGAAGGCCTCCGGCGATGACGGCTTCGACCTGCCGCTGCCGCCCGCGGCCGAACCCGTCCGCGTGCCCAGCCTGGTCGCCGGCTTCGCCCGGCTGATGTACCTGCGCTGCCAGGAACTCGGCGCCTTCGAGGAGATCGCCGAGACCCCCATTCTGAAGGCGCTGATGTCGCCCAAGGAACCCAAGACCGGCCCGGACGGCACCTTGTCCTGGACGGTCGATATCTACAACCCGGCCACGGGCGACGACTTCGTCATGGGCCTCAAGGAACTGGTGTTGCCCAGCGGCCAGCGCCGTCCCTACTCGGTCTGGTTGTCCGGCGAATACCCCCGAGTGCTGGATGGCTTCTGCAAGTCGCTGTCCTACGACATGCGCGTGATCGATCCCGCCTGGATCGGCGCCAAGCTGCGGCAACTGGTCGACTTCCCCGAGCCGCGGGGCGATTTCCTGGCCTGGGTGCCGGGCGAGGAACGCAAGGCCAACTATCCCTCGACCGTGGCCTATCTGGTGCGGCTGATCATCCATCGCTACGCGCTGCTGGGCATCCTCGACGAGGAAGGCTACCCGATGGAGGAAATGGGCATCGTCGCCTATGACGCCGAAAACGTCATTCCGCTGCGCGCGCGCTCCGCCGGCGCCATGGAGGTCCGGCCCGGCAAGCGCTGCCCGGAATGCGGCAACTACGCCGTCATCCGCAAGGATGGCTGCGACTTCTGCAGCGCCTGCGGGGCCGTGGGGGGATGCGGTTGAGACCCGAGGATGGAGGTGGGTTCAATGGGTTGATCACGTTGGTAGCACGGGCGTTTGTTCAATGCCGCCAGGCACGGGCGCCGTTGGCTGAGCGGAATCGAAGCCAACGGCGCCCAAGCCGGTGGTCGGTTCGCTTCGACTCCGCTCAGCGAACGGTGGGCTGGATGGACAGACCCGCGGGGTTGGGGCGACCCATCATTCCGACCCACCTCCCCGAGGATTTATCTCGCAACGGGTGGCCGGCGCAAGTAGGGATTTCCGCGCCATGGCGTCTGAAGAACTCCATGCCGGCGTCATGGGCTTGATCCTAGATCGACACGGCTTTCCATCAATCTGACTGACATCGCAAACCGATACCATGGCTCGCAACATCCCTGCTCCGTTACCCCAAACCCTTCGCGCCGCGCTGGAGGCCAGGACCGTGGACCAACTCAAGAACCTGCTGGCCCTGTTACCCGGCGCCGACGCCCAGGGGCGGAAGGCGGATCTCATCGCCGCCATCGAGCGCGGCCTGGCGGGGGATGGGCTGCGCGAGGTCTGGAACCAGCTCGACAAGACCCAGCGGGCCGCCGTGGCTGATGCGCTCCATTCGAGCGGAGGGGTCTTCGACGCCGCGCGCTTCCGGGCGCGTCATGGCGACTTGCCTACCTTTGCCAAAGAGAAATCCGGTCGGGGACTTTACGGGTTAAAAATGCCTACGCGGCTGCGCTTGTTCCTGCACAACCTGAGCAACTATGACGAGGGTCCCGGCGGCTACATCCCGGCGGATCTGATGATCCGGCTGCGGCAATTCGTACCCAAACCGCCACCACCCGCTCTGGCAACCCTCGACGAACTACCGGAAGACTACGCGCGGGAGGACAAGTCCTACCAGTGGCAGGAGGGCGATCAAGGCATCCGGGTCATCACCCCCCGGGGCCAGTTCCAGATGCCCCGGCAGAAGCCCGAGGTCATCCTGACCACCGTGCGGATTCCCTTGCAACGGCGGGATACCGAGCGGGACGCCGCCGCCGAGGTGATGACCGTGCTGCGCCTGATCGACCGGGGCAAATTGCCGGTCAGCGACAAGACCCTGCTGCCCGGCACGGCCGCCTTGCGGGAACTGAACCCCCTGCTGAGCCAAGGTGATTTTTACCCCCCCGAAGCCAAGGCCCCGGAGGGTTATGTCGAAATCGGCCCGATCAAGGCGCATGCCTGGCCCGTGCTGGTGCAGGCGGGCGGGCTGGCGGAATTGAGCGGCAAGAAGCTCGCCTTGACCAAGGCCGGCCGCGAGGCGCTGGGCAAACCGCCGGCGGAAGTGCTGAAGCACCTTTGGGCGCGGTGGCTCAAGACGGCAAAGTTCGACGAATTCCAGCGCGTCAACGCCATCAAGGGCCAGACCGGCAAGGGTAAGACCAAGATGACGGCCGTCAGCGGCCGGCGCGGTGTCATCCTGGAAGCGCTCCGGCAATGTCCCGCCGGCGCCTGGGTGAGCCTGGAGACCTTCTCGCGCTACATGCAGGCCAGCGGTCTGAATTTCTCGGTGACCCGCGATCCCTGGACGCTTTATATCGGGGAAATGGGCTATGGCAGCCTGGGTCATGATGGGTTTCATGACTGGCACATCCTGCAACAGCGCTTCCTCGGCGTGCTGTTGATGGAATACGCCGCGACTCTGGGCCTGATCGACCTCGCCTACATCGATCCCTGGGAAACCGCGAAGGACTACGGCAGCCTGTGGGGCACGGATGATCTGGACTTCCTCAGCCGCTACGACGGTCTGCTCTATTTCCGCCTGAATGCGTTGGGAGCCTGGTGTCTGGGGTTGGCTGACGCCTACCGACCCAGCCAACCGCCGCCGCGCTGCCAGTTGAGCATACTGCCCAGCCTGCTCGTCACGGTGAAGTCCGGCACGCTTGCCGCCGAGGAGGTCCTTTGCCTCGACACCTGGGCGGAACCGCTGGACGACCAGACCTGGCGACTGGACAGCGGGCGTATCCTGGAGGCCCTCGAACAGGGCCGCCCGTTGCGCGAGTTTCGGGATTTCCTCGAGGCCCGCGAGGATCAGGGCCTGCCCGATACCGTCGAGGGCTTCCTGGCCAGGGCGGAAAAACGCGCCGCCTCGTTGCGGACAGCCGGGCTATACCTGCTCATCGATTGCGCCGACGAGGATCTCGCCGAACAACTCGCCACGGGGAAGGACACGAAATCCCTGTGCCAGCGCGCCGGTCCCCGCCGGATCGCCATCAAACCCGAGAATGAGGACCGCTTCCGCCGCGCGGTGCGTGGTATGGGTTACGGTCTGCCCAAAGCGTGAGAGAGCCATGAGGTTCCATGGACGGTGGAAGTGTGCCGGGAAAATCGGAAGTCAAGGAGATACCGCATCAAGCCCGGCGCGGGCCGATCAATGGGCGAGCTTGAGCGTGGCGACACCCGCGATGATCAATATCACGCCCAAATAGCGGCCCAGGCTGGCCGGATCGCCATAGAACGCGATACCCACCATAAAGGTCCCGGCCGCGCCGATGCCGGTCCAGACGGCGTAGGCGGTGCCGATGGTGATCTCGCGCTGGGCCAGCCAGAGCAATGCACCACTGAAAGCCATGCAGGCAATGGCAATGCACAAGCCCAAGGCCCGCTGGCCAGGAACCTGTGACAACTTCAATCCGACGGGCCAGCCGATTTCGAACAGGCCCGCGCACACAAGATAAAGCCAGCTCATTCGCGTTCCAGGATGTAGCGCCACTGCGCGGGGGATACCGGCATCACCGACAGCCGATTACCGCGCCGGACGAGGGACAGGCCTTCCAGTTCGGGGCAATCCTTCAACTCCGCCAGGGTAATGGTCCGCCTGAGCTTGCGGACATAGGCGACATCCACCAAGTACCAGGTCGGGCTTTCGGGTCGGCTTTTGGGGTCGAAATGCTTGTTTTCCGGGTCAAACGCCGTGGGATCGGGATAAGCTTCCCGGGCAATCCGGGCGATGCCCACGATACCGGGTTCTTCGCAATTGGAGTGGTAAAAGAAAACGGGGTCGTCGACCCTCATGTCGTCCCGCATCATGTTGCGGGCCTGATAGTTGCGAACGCCGTCCCATGGCTCGATCCGCCCTGGCCGCTGGGCCAGATCGTCGATGCTGAACTCCTTGGGTTCGGATTTCATGAGCCAGTAATGCATGGTTTTTCCCTTGGCCGGTTTCGGGGTTCCGAAAACTATCCTACCCGATTGGAATGAAATCTCGAACAAGCCTGGGTATTGAGAGGTTTTTCGGTTGTGAGCCGCGCTGTTACGGTGCGGGGGGGTTCAGCATGTCATTGTCAGGCGATATTTTCCCCTCTATCCAGGACCCTCACCGTTGCCGATCCTGTGTCGGCGTGAAGGCCAGGAGCAGAGCGGCGCCAGCATTGATCAATCATCACGCGTTTGATGCGGCCTTACTGTTCGTGTCGGTCACAGGGCGCCGTGACAAGTAGCGGCAGGTAGATGAGACAACGGGGGAAAACAGCGAGCGCTTGTCTGAGGTATTCCCCGCCTGCGCCGTAACCCGCTTTCGCCCTTGAACCGCAAGGCTCAGGTGGGAACAGCGGTATCGGAATCAGGCTTCCCGCTCGTGGCGGACTTGCACACATCGGAAGACCGGTAGCTCCCGGGGTTTTGAATTAGGCTCAAGAAGTAACCCAGAGGGTCTCGAACGCCGCAGGGAATACGATATGGGATTCTACCGATTTGTCATGTAACTGCAACCTTGATTGATCAAGGTCACGCTTGTAGGAAACCTGGCGCTGCCTTAATCCATCCGTCGCTGTTTTTCCTGCAGGAGCTCATGGGTGATGTTCAGGGCCGCCATCACGGCGATTCTCTCCGTTCCGATGATGCGGCCGATGTCGCGAATTTCGCGCATCTTTTCATCCAGATAGCGAGCCGCGATCAACAATTCGTGTTGTTCATCCGCCGGACACGACACCGGATATTCCTTGCCGAGGATTTGAACCTTGATGGGCGGGGCTGAATCACTCATGGCGCTTGATCCTTATTGTGAGTGGTTTGATGAAAATTCTGATGTTAGGATAAAGAATTACACCACCCGCCACAAGGCAGGCCGCCATGACACAAGAGGTCAATTACCTCGACATCCTGGACGCTTTGAACTATAGCTCGATGCCCGGCAGCGCCGCCGAGATGCATGGGCTGCTTTCCGGCATGCTCTGCATGGATACCTCCGCCAACCGTCAGCAATGGCTGGAGCAGTTCTTTGGCGCCGAACTGGATGCCATCGAGGACGAAGCACTGGCCAGTCTGGAGCGACTGTTCGATCAAACGCGCCGGCAACTGGTCGACTTCGATTTCTCCTTCGAGCCCCTGCTGCCCGCCGACGACGATGAAGATGTGGCTGGCCGCGCCCATGCCTTGAGTGAATGGTGCCATGGCTTCCTGCAAGGGATCGGTTATCAGGGAGCGAATTCCCGCTGGCCGGGCGAATGCGCGGAAATTCTGGGCGATATTCTGGAAATTGTGCAACTGGATACCCTGGCCTCCAGCGAGGCTGACGAGGTTGCCTACACCGAGCTGGCCGAATATGTCCGCGTGGGCGTTCAGGTCATTCACAGCGAGCTGCGTTCGCAAGCGCCGCCATCGCTACACTGAAGTCATAGCGAAAAGTCATGCTGCAAACCCAGGATTTCAAACGCCGCCGCAAAGAGTTGCTGCGGGCGCTGAAGAAAAACAGCGTGGCCATCATCGCCAGCGCGCCCACCAGCATTCGCAACCGGGATGTGGAATACCCTTTCCGCCAGCACAGCGACTTTCACTATCTGACCGGCTTTCATGAGCCCGAAGCAGTGGTGGTGCTCGCACCGGGCCGAAAGGAGGGGGAATATGTGTTGTTCTGCCGTGAATTCGACCCGGAGAAGGCCGTCTGGACTGGCAAGCACGCGGGGCTGGAAGGCGCGCGCGCGGTGCATGGCGCGGAGGAGGCTTTTCCGATTGAATCCCTGCATGAACAGTTGCCAGTGCTGCTGGAAAACCGCGATCGCGTCTACTATCCCATCGGCTTTGATGGGGAGCTCGACCACGCGGTCATGACGGCGGTCAATGAGGTCAGGGCGCGTGCGCGCGGCGGCGTACAGGCGCCCTATGAGTTCATTTCGCTGGATCATGTGCTGCATGAGCAGCGCTTGCTCAAAACGCCCGAGGAACTGGAAATCATGCGTCGGGCCGCGCAGGTATCGGTCAAGGGGCACTTGCGGGCGATGCGATCCACGCGTCCAGGCCGTTTCGAATACGAGATCGAGGCGGAACTGGCGCATGAGTTCGCCCTCAACGGCATGCGCTCGCTGGCCTATCCCAGCATCGTCGCCGGTGGCGCCAACGCCTGCGTACTGCATTACACCCAAAACGACGCCATGCTGAGGGATGGGGATTTGCTGCTGATCGATGCCGGGGCGGAATGTGAAAACTACGCCTCCGACATCACCCGCACCTTTCCGATCAATGGCAAGTTCAGCCCGCCGCAACGGCAGGTCTACGAGGTCGTGCTGGAGGCGCAACTCGCCGCCATTGAAACCGTTCGGCCAGGCCGGCGCTGGATCGAGCCCCACGAAGCCGCCGTGAAAGTGTTAACCGAGGGCCTGGTACGACTGGGTCTGCTCGAAGGCAAGGTGGCCCGATTGATCAAGGACGAAGCCTACAAGAAGTTCTTCATGCATCGTACCGGTCATTGGCTGGGCATGGACGTGCATGATGCAGGCGCCTACCGGGTGCGTGGCAAATGGCGGGAATTGGCGCCCGGCATGGTGTTGACCGTGGAGCCCGGCCTTTATATTGCCAGTGATTGTGACGAGGTCGATCCTTGCTGGCGCGGCATTGGCATCCGCATCGAGGATGATGTCCTGGTCACCCAGAACGGGTGCGAGGTGCTGACCGCGAGCCTGCCCAAATCCGTGGCCGAAATCGAGGCTGTCATGGCGGAGGCCAAATGAATACTGACACGAATGAATTCGACGTCCTGATCATCGGCGGCGGCCTGGTAGGCGGCAGCCTGGCGCTGGCGCTGGCGCTGGCGCATACGCCCTTGCGTGTGGGCCTGGTGGAAGCCCAGACGGATGAAGAGCGGCAGGCGTCGTCCGCGGGCGATCGCGCCCTGGCCTTGTCGCGCGGCACGGTGCAATCACTGAAAGCGCTGGGCGTGTGGGAAGGCGCGGCGGCGGAGGCCATGGCCATCCGGCATATCCATGTTTCCGATCGTGGTCACTTCGGCAAGACGCGTCTGCATGCCGACGATTGCGGTGTCGATGCGCTTGGTCATGTCGTGGTGGCCCGTGTCCTGGAAAACGCCATTCAGGCGAAGCTCGGGGACACCGCTATCGTCCGACTCTGCCCGGTGCGCACCATGGGTGTGAAAGCGGGCCCCGAGCGCGTCCATGCGACTCTGAAACAGGACCAGGATCAAATCCATGTATCCGCCCGCCTGTTGGTCGCGGCCGATGGCGGGAATTCCACGGTGCGGACTCTGCTCGGGATTGAGCGGCAGATCCGGGATTACGGGCAGACCGCCGTGGTGACTGAGGTCACGACGACCAAGGATACCCTCAACACGGCCTACGAGCGGTTCACTCCCTCGGGACCCCTGGCCTTCCTGCCCTTGGAGCGGCGCAAGTGTTCAGTCGTCTGGACGCTGGGCGCCGAGGCCGCGGAGGATGCCCTACGGCAGGGCGAGGGTGAATTCACCGCCCGTCTGCAGGAGGCCTTCGGCTACTGGCTGGGACGGATAGCACAGGCATCACGGCCGGTGGGTTTCCCGTTGCGGCTGATAAGGGCGGACCGGATGACGGATCAGAGGGTGGTGTTCATCGGCAACGCCATGCACCAGATTCATCCGGTCGCCGGGCAGGGCTTCAATCTGGGCCTGCGTGATGCCGCCATTCTGGCCGAACGCATCGCCCTGCAGGTCCAGCTCCAGGAGGATATCGGCGCTCCCGCCTTTCTGGAGAGCTATGCCTTGGCGCGCCGCCGCGATCTGGAGCGGGTCGTGCGGTTCACGGATAGTCTGGTCCGGATTTTCTCCAACGAGTTCCCGCCGCTGGTTCTGGGGCGAAATCTGGCACTGACCGCGATGGATCGGGCGCCGATGATGAAACGGTTCCTCTCGCATCAGGCCATGGGGTATGGCGGGTAAGCCACCGGCGTGGCCGGGTCTCGGGCGCGTTGAACGGAAGGCTCGGGATTTCTGGCCACCATACCCCACAGAGGAGCACTTAGGCGTCGGTCTGGAGCAAGGCCCGACCTCCCATCCAATGAAAGCGGCGAGATCGGGTCTTGCGCCCCGCCGGCAAGGCCTCGGAAACGGGGTAATCCGGTCTCCAGCACCCAGCGTTCAGAGCCCTCGTCCAGATGCCAGCGCTGCTGATCAAGCAGACTTTTTTCCACCACGCTCCCCGGGGGCAGGTAGCGAATCTCCACGCTCTGCATCATCACCTTGCCGCTGGGGAGGAGTTCGCGAAACTGCGGGGTGTAGGACGTCACCTTGATTTCCGCGAGCGACTGCCAGTCGGGTGAAGGACTGGGGGCTGGGTCGAGATAACCGACCGCCTTCTTGAAGAGGTTCCAGCGTATGGCGGCGCCATACCCGCTGACCTGTTCCTCCATCTTCATCAGTTCGTAGTCATGCGAACACGCCGACATCAAAAGGAACATGACAAGCAAAAATGTGTCTTTGACCATGGTTGTCGAATCAGCAAGTATTCAAAAGGCTTGATGGTTTTACTTTCGACATCCGACGGAGAGACTGGTCTTGGATTTTGACGCCAAACGGATGCAGGGCCTATAGTAACAACACACCAAAAATCATCGGTATCTCTATGAAAATCATATTCTGGGCCATGGGCTTGCTTGCGGTGATCTATTTCATGAGCGTATTCACGCAGTCCACGCACGGCATTAATGGCGCCAATCAACGAACGGCGTCCAACTCGGTGAAAAAGCTGAAGCGCTACATGACCACGCAGCAGCAGCATATTTTCGAAACGTCCTATGGGGTGCTGGGCGCCATCAAGTCCAAAGAGGGACCGGATGCCTTCCTACCCTTCGTCGATGGCAAGACACCCGATGAAATCATTGATCTGGCGCGCCAGGAAGTGAGCGCACGCATCGCCGCGGGAGATCCCGATCTGGTCAAGTACGGGAGCTGGGAGAACCTGGTGGGCTTGGGAACCGCCAGCCCGATGAAGTCCTCGGACAGCAAGACTCCAAAGCAGCAGCCGTTACGCAACTCCGTCAGGGGCGGACGCGATGAGGCGATCACACCGGTGACGGCGCCGGCCCGCTGAAGCGGCTCTGGCACTGGCCGACTGTGCTGGACCGGGTTTCCGGGTTCGGTAGCGGCAAGTCGGCTCCATGGGATGCGCCGGGCGCTCTCAAGGCATAATGGTCGCGTGTATGGGTAGGACGGCGCGGAGGTGGGTCGGAATGATGGGTCGCCCCAACCCCGCGGGTCTGTCCACCCAGCCCACCGTTGGCTGAGCGGAGTCGAAGCGAACCGACCACCGGCTTGGGCGCCGTTGGCTTCGACTCCGCTCAGCCAACGGCGCCCGCGCCTGGCGGCATTGAACAAACGCCCGTCCTACCAACGTGATCAACCCATTGAACCCACCTCCGACGGCGCCATCACGCGGGACCACCGCGCATGGATGGCGGAGGATGCAGGGGGGCCGAGCGACCCTCCCGGTCTGGCTCATCGCACCCTGCCTTGCTCCCCAGGGAGAGCGGGTTGGCTTTGGTCTGGGATGTGGCGATCAGCGCGCATCATCCCGGCTCTCCGACCAGCGGAGAGCCTCTCGGTAAACCAGCTCCCGGCGAGCCCCGCTGATCCTCGTGGTCAGTTCCACGGCCTTCTTGACCGAATGTTCCTCCAGCAATACCCACAGGGTATGTAACTGTACCGGAGTGAGTTGTTCGGATTCGGCTCTGGCATCATCTCCCTCGATCAGCACGACGAATTCACCCAGCCGCATCTCGGGCCATTCCGACAGCAGCGACACCGACTCGCCCACCGTCGTCGACACCACGGTCTCGAAGCGTTTGGTCAATTCACGAGCGATCGCCAAACGGCGGCGGGCAGGAAACACGGTGGCCACATCCCGCAGCGTCTCCTCGACCCGATGGGATGACTCATAGAAGATCAAGGTCCGGCTTTCGGATCGCAAGGCCTCCAGCCAGTTCCTCCGTGCCTGGGGCTTACGCGGCGGAAACCCCTCGAAGGCAAACCGGTGACTGGACAGACCCGAAGCGCTGAGTGCGGCGATCAGCGCGCAGGGCCCCGGAATGGGAGAAACGCGGATACCCGCCGCCCGGGCCTGATGCACCAGCGGAAAGCCGGGATCATTGATCAATGGACTACCGGCGTCGGAAATCAGGGCCACCGGCTCGCCGGTGAGCATGCGCTCCACCAGCCTGGCGGAGATGCGGTCCTCATTATGTTCGTGCAGCGCCACCAGCGGCCGGTCGATGCCGTAATGATCCAGCAGCGGCCGGCTATGCCGGGTATCCTCACAGGCAATCACCGCCACCGCTTTCAAAATCTCGACGGCGCGGTAGCCCATGTCGCCCAGATTGCCGATCGGTGTGGCGACTAGGTATAGTAGCCCACTCGTAAGTTGTCCTTGATGCTCCATCCTTTGCTCCCCGGGAAGATCACTCACCATGCGATACAAGCGTTCTCTACCATTGATATTGTGGGCATGGAGCCTGGCGGGTTGCCAAGGCCTGTTGCCGCGCATGACCACGATGACCACCCCGCCCGCCGATCCCCAGGCCGAGGCCATGCTGAATTCCGGCGACTTCACCGGCGCCATGTCGCGTTACGAGCAACTGGCCAAATCCTCCAGCACCCCCGATCATTACTGGCTCGAGGCTGCGGACGCCGCGCTGAAATCCGGCGACAACGCCACCGCCAGGAGTATGGCTAGCGTCATTCGGCAACAGGAACTCAGCGATGCCGACATGGATCGCCTCATGCTGCTGCTGAGCCGCATCGATCTGAACGAAGGCAACGCCCGCGAAGCCCTGGGCCGGCTGAACGGCCTCAAGGACCACAAACTGGGCGCCCGGGACGAGAAAAACTATCACATCCTGCGCGCTTCCGCCCTGAATCAGCTCGGCGACATGATCGGCAGCGCGGGCGAGCGGGTGGCGCTGGGGAAACTCCTGACGCGTCCCGACGATATCCAGCGCAATAACGAGGTGATCGCCGAAACCCTGGATCGGGTCCCCGATCGCCAACTGGTGGACTCGCAACCCCCGGCGCCCGACGAACTGGGCGGCTGGATGTCGCTCATTCACATCGGGAAGCAAACCCCCAAGGCCGAGCTTGCCGCGGCGACGGCGCAGTGGCGCTCGCGCTACCCGGGTCATCCCGCTAGCGGCGATTATCTCCAGAAGGTCATGGCGGACGCGGACTCGCAGTCCACCTCGACCGGTTCGGCTCAGCAAGCCGCCGGAGCAACGCAAAAGCCGCTGCCCATCGGACCCTTTGTCGGCGTGATGCTCCCGCTGAGCGGTCCTTATGCCACGGCTTCCGAGGCCATACGAACGGGAATGATCGCGGCTCAAGAAGCCGATCGCGGCGCCGGCAAACCCTCTCTCTACTTCGCGGATACCAGTCCGGGAAATCTGTATTCCACCTATCGACGACTGGCCGATGGCGGCGCCAAGGCCGTGGTCGGCCCGCTGGTCAAGGAAGACATCAAGGCTCTGGTCAAGGGCGGCGAGTTACCGACGCCGGTGCTGGCGCTGAATCAGATCAACGAACTGCAAAACCCCAAGCTCTATCAGTTCGGGCTGACCCCGGAACAGGAGGTCGACCAGGTGGCCGGCAGCGCCTGGTTCGACGGCAAACAGGAGGCAGTGGTCATGGCGCCGGACTCGGCCTTCGGCAAACGGCTGTCCCGGTACTTCGAGCAATACTGGGCCTCGCTTGGAGGCCGCATCATCGAGTCGCGCAAATATGCCGAACAAACCGCCGATTTCTCCAGGCTGACCGAGAATCTGCCCAAAACGTCCGGCAACGCCTTCGTATTTCTGGTGGCCGATCCCAAAAACGCCCGCGCCATCCTGCCAAAAATCGCCCCGTCCCTGTCGCTGCCGGTCTACGCGACCTCGCATGCCTATGATGGCAAAAGCGGGGAAACCAACAATGCCGCACTCGACGGACTGATCTTCTGCGATATGCCCTGGCTGCTCAATGCCGACGAAGGCGGCCTGCTGTCCGCGCGCTCCATGGAGGCCCGCATCGGCTCGGCGAAACCGGATACCGTCAAACTGACCGCCATGGGCCTGGATGCCTATCGCCTGGTTGCGGAATTGGCCCGGATGAAGGCGGATCCCTACTATCGCTTTGCCGGCGCGACCGGCACGCTGGCGGTGCAGTCCGACAACCGGGTCCAACGCCAGCTTGAATGCGCGCAATTCAAGGGCGCCAGCCCGCGGCGCCGCGGGAATGCCCCGCTGCTGAAGACCGGACAGGTCTACAACCCGGGTTCGTAGGATTGCGTTTTCAGGGTGTCATCCCGTGGTGAACAGGGCCGGCTGGCCGAGGATCATGCCTTGGCAAGGCTGGAACAGGCCGGGCTGAAGCTGGTCGACCGGAACTATCGGAGTCGTTTTGGAGAGATCGACATCATCATGGCGGACGGTCGAACACTGGTGTTCGTCGAAGTGCGATTCCGGCGCTCCGATCGCTATGGCAGTGCCGAGGAAAGCGTCAACCGGATAAAGCAGGCCCGCCTGATCAAGACGGCCGCCTGTTTTTTGCGGGAAAAACGCCTGGACCGGCCGACCCGCTTTGATGTCGCCGCCCTGTCGCCGGGCCCCGATGGTCTTTCGATGGCATGGATCAAGAACGCCTTTCAGGCGGAATAGGAGCGAATCCAGACGAAGACGGTAACACCTCCCCCGCGGTATGAGACAGAGGTCCACATAGGCCAGCGGTGAGCGCCAACAGAACCCATCGGTCGTGTAACCTCCATCCCGCCGGTTGCCCTGCCCCGGACTGTCGCCCCGCCAGCGGACGCTTCCAGCCCAGAGCGTGAATTGCACACTAACCCCGGTTAATATCCACCTGCCCATGAATTTTCAGGAACGCATCGTCCATCAGTTTTCCGTCCATACCGAAACCAGCCAGGAAACCCTCATACGTTTGGGCGACCGCATCGAAGCCGCGGCGGTCCGGCTCGCCAACTGCCTGCTCTACGATGGGAAAATCCTCTGCTGCGGCAACGGCGGCTCGGCGGCCGAAGCGCAGCACCTGTCCTCCGAACTGCTCAACCGCTACGAGCGGGATAGGCCCGGTCTGCCGGCCATCGCCCTGACCACGGATGTCGCGGCCATCACCTCCATCGCCAACGACTACCAGTACGACGAGGTGTTCGCCAAACCCATCCGGGCCCTGGGTCAGAGCAACGATGTGCTGGTCATGTACACCACCAGCGGCAATTCGGCCAATCTTCTGAAAGCCGCCAGTGCCGCGCATGACCGTGACATGAGCATCATCGCCCTGAGCGGCCGGGATGGAGGTCCCCTGGCGCCCTTGCTGCGGGAAATCGATCTGGAATTGCGGGTACCCTCCGACAGTACCGCGCGCATCCAGGAGATGCATCTTCTGATCACCCATTGCCTCTGCGATCTGATCGACCTTCAGTTGTTCGGCGAGTAACCACCATGTCCCTGCCCAATGCCTTTCTGGCGCGACTGCGCCCACTTTTTCCGACCGACAGCCTGTTGACCGACCCGGCCGACTGCTGGGTTTACGGCTACGACAACAGCAAGCGCCAGGTCCTGCCTGACGCCGTGGTGTTCCCTACCAGTCACGAACAGACGCTGGAACTGGTGCGCCTCTGCCATGAACTGGCCATTCCCCTGACGGCGCGTGGCCGGGGCACCGGCACCACCGGCGCCACCGTGCCCCTGCGGCAGGGGGTGGTGGCGTCCTTCGAGCGCATGAATCGCGTCCTGGAGTTCTCGGCGGATAACCGCTACATCGTCGTCGAGCCAGGCATCACCAACCAGGCGGTGCAGGATTACATCAAGCCCCATGGCTTTTTCTGGCCGCCCGATCCGACCAGCGCCGCCTTCTGCAGCGTCGGCGGCAACCTGGCTTACAACTCGGCGGGTCCGCGCGCCGTCAAATACGGCACGCCGCGTGAAAACACCCTGGGGCTCCGGGCCATCACCGGCGCGGGCGAAGAGACGCGGCTGGGCGTCTATACCACCAAGGGCGTGGTCGGCTATGACCTGACGCGCCTGCTGATCGGCTCCGAGGGCACGCTGGCGATCATCACCGAAGCTACGCTCAAGCTCACACCTCTCCCCCAGACCAAGCGCACCCTGCGCGCCGTATACCGCGACGTGGGGTCGGCGGCCCGCGCCATCGCCGGCATCATGTCGCAACCGGCGGTGCCCTGCGCCCTGGAATTCATCGATGGGAACGCCATCGACATGGTGCGGCGGTATTCCACGGCGGGCCTGCCCGAACAGGCCGGCGCACTGCTGATGATCGAGGTCGACGGATTCGCCGAAGCCATGGCCCCCCAGATCGAGAGCATCCGCGCCGCGGCGGCCAACGAAGGACTGCTGGAATTCCGGGCGGCTGAAACCGCCGAGGAAGTCGAGGCCCTATGGCAAACCCGCAAAGCCCTCTCGCCCACGCTGCGCAAGGTCGCGCCCAAGAAAATCAATGAGGACGTCGTCGTCCCGGTCACGGAACTGCCCGCGCTCATCGACGGCGTGGGTGAACTCTCCCGGCGCTACGGCCTGCCCATCGTCAACTTCGGCCATGCCGGCAATGGCAACATCCATGTCAACCTGCTGTACGATCCCGCCAAACCCGGGGAAAGCGAAAAGGCGCACGACTGCCTGGACGAAATGTTCTCGCTGGTGCTCAGTCTGCGCGGCACCCTCTCCGGCGAACACGGGGTTGGCATCGAAAAGCGCGACTACGTGGATCGCGAACTGGATGGCCAATCCCTGCGCCTGATGCATGCCATCAAGCGGCAATTCGATCCCAAGGGCATCCTCAACTGGAACAAGGGTTTTCCGCTGGAAATCCCGGAATAGCCAGGAAGGCCGGATGACTCGGGTTGGGCGGGAAGCGGTGAACACCACTGAAACCGCCAAAGACCTCGACGACATCAAGTAAAGCCACAGTGCCGTATGGCTGCCACGAATCATCGTCTCGGGCGGCCAGACCGGAGCCGACCGGGCGGCGCTCGATTGGGCCATCCGGCATGGCTTGCCCCATGGCGGCGGCGCCCCAGGGGAAGACGCGCGGAGGATGGACCTATAGACGCCCGCTATCGCCTTCAGGAGGCCGCTTCGGCGAATTATGCCCGGCGCGCCTGGCTGAATGTACGGGACAGCGACGCGACCCTCATTTTCAATCAAGGCCCGCTGGAGAATGGCACTCTGGAAACCTTGCGCTGTGCGGAATCGCTGCGCAGGCCTACCGCGTCCTGCAACTGGATGGAGACAACCTGGAGCAAGTCACCCTTACGATCGTTGGCTGGCTAAAGGAAGGACGTTTTGCCAGGCTGAACATCGCGGGTCCCCGTGAGAGCAAGCGGCCCGGCATTCACGCTCGGGTGTCGTCGGTGCTGGAGCATTGTCTCCGAGCAGGGTAATGGCCCTCTTCATCTTGCCCGAGGGCCAGGGGCAGCCCTGACTTTATACCAACCAGACGCCTAGCACTTCAATCTTGAATGGGATCAGTACATCGCGCTTGCGTCGCCGGACTCTGCTGAAGTGACACATCAGGGTGAGTATCCGCTTTTCCAGTTTCATCAGAATGCTCCGGCTGCAAACGAATTGACCGATCAGCCCTTTAATTCCCTGAACAGGGGAAAAGGTTCATTGCCGTCGGAACTTTTTATTGCTCTACACTCTGGAAGGCCTTCAGAGCGCTTTCCACACCACACACCGGAAGACCCGCGGGATCCAGCAGGCCCAGTTGCACCAGTACCGAGGCCTGATCCCAGTAAATGTGCTCACGGACGAGTTTGTCGCCCGCGAAGCGCACGATAGCCACCAAGGCAACCTTTACCTCCCGACCCGTCGGAGCCAGTCCGGGCAGCATCCACTCCATGGGCTGGGAATGGGTGAATTCAAACAACATTTCGTCCACGAGTTGATGATCGTCCACGGTCCGGCTGATCAGCGTCATGCGCGTGTCGGGCGGCATGCTGGGGATGAAATCCTCGCCATAGAAGCGCCTCAAGGCATCGCGTCCCTGGCCGCCGGTCATGACAGGAATGTGGTTGACATACGCCTCAGCAACCATGGTCTGGAGCGTGGCCACCGTATCGCGAGTGGCAAACTCATGAGCCACATGCTCTTCCCATAAGCGAATCAGTTGTCTTTGACGCGTCGAAAGTGATGCCTGATCGTTCATGGTGTAATCGACTCCGGAGTGCTTGATGACACGGCATCATCCCATGAACCTGGCGCCACGTCCGACTTGGCAAGGCAGTATTTGCTTGTGATCAGGGATGTCATTGACGCCGACCCAGCATCAATGAAACGGATCTCTCAAGTCACGTGCCGGTTCCCCGTTTGACGAAGCGGAAAAGGGCAAACCTGCCAACCGCGATTGATAGCTAGTCATTACCCAACAATGAGCGCCATACCGCGTAAAATCCCGGTATTCATTTTGGCCAATTTTTTGGTGGTCCCCAAATGGCCGAGCGCCTGAGCTACTTAGCTCGATGCTGCCAGCAAGCAGGCTGACCTGCTCAGCTTCAGCCGGTAATCCGCCAGGGACTGCAAATGACCCCATTACATGAAACAAGAAAAAATCACCCTCTCCCAACTCGAAAACTTCCTGTTCAAAGCCGCCGACATCTTGCGTGGCAAGATGGACGCCAGTGAATTCAAGGAATTCATTTTCGGCATGCTGTTCATCAAGCGCTTGTCCGATGAATTCGACCGCAAGCGCGATGTACTGCGCAACACCACCTACGCGCACCTGAAGGACCAGCCGAAGTCGTTGGAAGAATTGCTCAACGACAAGACCTCCTATGGCGACACGTTCTTCGTACCCCCTCGCGCCCGCTGGCATGAGGGCTGGATCGACGCCGAAGGTAACGAAGTCCCGCCGCTCAAGCACCTCAAGCATGACATCGGCGCCATGCTGGACAAGGCCATCGCCGCCATCGAAGAAGAGAACGACAACTTGGCCGGAGTGCTGAAGAACAACATCAACTTCAATGCCGTCAAGGGCAAGACCAAGATCCCCGACCAGAAATGGAAGGACTTGCTTGACCACTTCAACCAGCCGCAGTTTGTGCTGGTCAACGACAACTTCGAGTTTCCCGACCTACTGGGCGCGGCCTACGAATACCTGATCAAGTTTTTTGCGGACAGCGCCGGCAAGAAGGGCGGCGAGTTCTACACGCCCGCCGAGGTGGTCCGCCTGCTGGTGCAACTCACCAAGCCGGAAGCGGGTAACACCGTGTACGACCCGACGGCAGGGTCGGGCGGTTTTCTCATTCAGGCGCACCAGTACGTCGAGGAACAGGGGCAAGATGCCAATGATCTCGCCCTCTACGGCCAGGACTCCAACGGCACGGTTTGGTCCATCTGCATCATGAACCTGATCCTCCATAACATTTCCCGCTTCACCGTGCAGAACGGGGATACGCTGGAAGACCCGCTGATCCTGGAAAACGGCCAGCCGCGCAAGTTTGACCGCGTGCTCGCCAACCCGCCGTTCTCGCAGAACTACAGCCGCGCCACCATGAGTTTCACAAGCCGCTTTCGTGAGTTCTGCCCGGAAACCGGCAAGAAGGCCGATCTCATGTTCGTGCAGCACATGATCGCCAGCCTCAAACCCGATGGTCACATGGCCACCATCATGCCCCATGGCGTACTGTTTCGCGGCGGCAAGGAAAAGCTCATCCGCGAACTGCTGATAGAGGACGACAGCATCGAGGCCATCATCAGCTTGCCCCCCGGCCTGTTCTACGGCACCGGCATCCCCGCTTGCGTGCTGGTGGTGAACAAAAGCAAGCCGGACGCACTGCGCAACAAGGTGCTGTTCATCAACGCCGACCGGGAATATGCCGAGGGCAAAAACCAGAACAAGCTCCGCCCCGAAGACATCGAAAAGATCGACCACGTCTTCAGCCATAAGCTCACCCTCCCGAAATACAGCCGCCTGGTAGACAAGGACGAGATCGTCAGCCAGCACGACTGCAACCTCAACATCCGCCGCTATGTGGACAACACCCCCGATCCGGAGCCGGAAGATGTACAGGCCCACCTGATTGGCGGTATTCCCCAGGCCGAGGTCACCGCCAAGCAGGCGGAATTCGACAAGTTCGGCGTGATACCGGAGGTTTTCTTCGAAACGTTGCGCCCCGGCTATTTCACCTTCCGCGCCGAGGTCGAAACCAAGCCGGTCATCAAGACCCTCCTGGAAACCGACACCGCCTTGCAGGCCAGGCTCGCCGACCACCACCGCACGCTGGAACACTGGTGGCAGGTGGCCCAGCACGACTTCGCCCTACTGCGCGAAGGCCGTAAACTGCCCGAGGTGCGCACCGAACTGCTCAACACGCTGAAAGCCAAACTCCAACCCCTGGGCGTACTGGATGAATTCAAGAGCGCCGGCGTGTTCGTCAACTGGTGGCAGATCATCCGCTACGACCTGAAGACCGTCGTCTCCACCGGCTGGCACCACACCCTGATTCCTGACGCCTACCTGATTGCCGAATACTTCCAGAACGAGGCCGACGCGATCGAGACGCTGCAGAGCAAGATCAACGAAGCCCAAGGCGAACTGGCCGAGGCTGTCGAGAACGCCGCCGAAACCGCCAGCTATGAGGCGGAAGAAACCGAAGGTGAGGAGGGAGAGACCAAGCTCACCGCGACGGTCATCAAGAAGTACCTGAAAGAACTGATCGACGACCTGGCCGCGGCCAGATCGGACTCGGCGCTCAAGGAACGCAAGCAGTACGTGGACCTACGCGACGGCATCAGCGCCTTCGAGGCCCGCATCAAGACGCACAAGGCCGCGCTCAAACAGAAGCAAGATGAACTGGAACTCAAGCTACGCTTGAAGCGTATCGGCGGCGATGAAGACAAGGCGGAAACCAAGGGACTGATCGCGCAAGCCACCGCCGCCATGGCTGGACTCAATCCGGTAGTGAAGGGGGACAAGAAAAAACTCACCGCACTGCAAAAGGACCAGACCGCGCTTGAGAAACGACTTGCCCACATTGATACTTTGCTGACAGCCATCGGCGGCCCACTGACGGAGGCGGACGCCAAGCGCCTGATCCTGAAAAAACTGCACGACCTCGCCAACAAGGAGTTGCTGCGTTACCTCAACGCGGAGAAGCGGGCGTTGCTGGCCAGCGTCGAGAACCTGTGGGACAAGTATGCGGTCTCATGCCAAAAGCTGGAAATGAATCGCATCATTACTTTGGAGGAGTTGAACGGGTGTTTAGGCAGCTTGAATTATTTTCCTGAAAACGCCCGCTTGTTTATGAAATAGCGGCCGCGTAAAAGAAAGCGCTTTATTAGTGCCACGTCGTAGCAGTAATGTCGGGTACGCTTCTTTAGCAAGCCATGACCCCTAAAAACACGGAACCATACCAGATTTTGTCTGTGCCGGATGAGGCGGATTTACCTGAGCAATTAGGTACTAAGGAAAAGTATTGGTTTTTGGTGAATAATGAACTTTGCCTATTTAAGTTGGGTCGTGCCGGCACGGGTGAGAATTGGGCGGAGAAAGTCGCGTGTGAACTGTGTGAATTATTAGGATTGCCACATGCACAGTATGAATTTGGCATTTGGAAAGGTCAGAAAGGTGTTATAAGTCCGACAATTGTACCACCAGGTGGGAGGCTCACTTTAGGGAATGAACAACTGGAAAAGGCATATATTGATTACCCAAGGGAACAGGTAAGGGGCGTCAGCCAACATACATTAAGGCGAGTGGCGGCATTGATGGATCCAAAAAGGACAAGAGTTTTACCCCCTTTGAATTGGAAAATTACAGCAGATATAGAAACCGCTGTGGACGTTTTCGTTGGTTATCTCTTGCTGGATACCTGGATTGGAAATACAGACAGGCATCATGAGAACTGGGGTTTTATCCTGACTACTGACGGGAATGTCCACTTGGCTCCCACATACGACCATGCCTCATCTTTGGGTTGCCATGAAACCAACGAAAATCGACGCCGGCGTCTGGAAACTCGTGATTCAGGCTTTAATATATCAAGCTATATTAAAAAAGCACGCTCCGCCTTATATTTTGATATAAATCATACCAAACCATTAACTACCTTAGACGCTTTGCATTATTTATCTGTTAGGCGCAAACTTGCCGCTCGCGAATGGCTGGAGCGTTTGGCAAATATTACTGCCGATAACTGCGAGCAGGTATTTTATAAAATACCCGCTACAGAAATAAACGATTTTGAACAGACCTTCGCATTAAGGGTGCTTGAATTAAACAAAAAGCGTTTACTACTTTTGAGAGATGAATTAAAATGAATACCTTATATGTCGCTTGGCAAGACCCTGAAACCCGGGGCTGGGCGCCGGTGGCGCGCCTAAGCCATGGAGACGGCGTCTATCGGTTCGAATACACCAAGGGGGCAAGAAACCAGCGGTTCGTGCCTTTTGGCCGAATGACGGAGTTAGATCAGGTTTATTACTCCCGGAAATTATTTCCCTTATTCGCCAATCGCCTTCTGGCGAAGTCGCGCCCAGAGTATCACACTTACCTTGAATGGCTTGGGGTTGCAGATGAAACACAGGACCCAATGTTGTTGTTGGCGCGTTCAGGGGGGGCGCGCGGCACTGATTTGCTGGAAGTATTCGCCCAACCGCAAGCCAATGAGCAAGGCGAGTATGAGGTATATTTTTTCAGCCACGGGCTGCGCTACCGACCACCAGAAACCCTCGCGCGTATCAATGACCTCAAACCGGGGGATATTTTGAACTTGACGCCCGACAGAGAAAATCAGGTGGATTCATTCGCAATTCTCTTGCATACGAAAGATCAACTGAACGTCGGGTTCTGTCCGCGTTATCTGGCACCGGATGTGCAGCGGCTATTGAATAGCGATGCGGAATGGCGTTTGATTGTAGCCCGAGTGAATCCAGGCGCCCCGGTTCAATTCCGGCTACTGTGTCAGTTGGTTTTCACGTTACCGGGAGACATTGGGTTTTTCGCAGGGGAAGACTTTCAACCGATACGGAAGAACAGTTAAGTAATCCGACATATGATGTCATATAAATCAAAATCTTGGGTGGCTTCTATACCTAAAAGGTTATGTCCGAGTACTTAGATGAATACGAAAAATTTCAAATAGCAAATCATAGACAGACATAGCCATGCAGAGAACCCTATTTATTGCCGTCAGGGTGAAAGGCTTAAGTCAATGGCGGGCTCGGCCTAATTTCTTCTATAACATGTTGAAAAAATATGCGATATCAAACCAGTCGTTGGAGAGGGATCGGGCGGCAACGATAACTACACTCAAGTACTTCCTCGCAAGCTTGGGGTATATGGGATGACTGTAAAGACTGGCTGGACACAAGGCACCCTTGGCGGACTTTGTAACATCGAAATAGGTGGTACACCAGCGCGAAGTAACGCCGAATACTGGGACTCAGGCAAAGACACGGGAAACCGCTGGGTTTCAATTAGGGACCTCAATCGGCGAATCGTTTGTGAAACCGCCGAAGAAATTACAGACCTTGGGGTGCGCAACTCGAATGCAAAACAACAACCCAAAGGCACCGTTCTCCTGAGCTTCAAGCTGTCGATCGGGAGGGTCGCCTTTGCTGGCTGCAATCTATACACCAACGAAGCGATTGCAGGCTTGCGTTCAGAAGAGCTTTTATCGGAGTTTCTATTTTACGGTCTCCAGCAGTGGGACTTACTTCAGAACGTCGATCAAGCGATCAAAGGTGCGACGCTCAATAAAGACAAACTAAAGAAACTTGAATTTGAATATCCTCAGTCTCTGGTTGAGCAGGCCAAAATCGCCGAGGTGCTTTCGACACTCGACCGCGCCATCGAGCAAACCGAAGCCCTCATCGCCAAGCAGCATCGCATCAAGACCGGCCTAATGCAGGACCTGCTCACCAAGGGCATCGACGAGCACGGCAACATCCGCTCCGAAACCACTCACGCCTTTAAGGATTCTGTGCTAGGGCGATTTCCTATGGAGTGGGATATTGTGAAGCTCGGGGATGTATCAGTAATTAGCTCAGGAGTTACATTGGGCAAGAGCCACAGCGGACCTAACACTGTAGAACTTCCGTATCTCCGTGTCGCAAATGTCCAAGACGGATTTCTGGACCTAACTGATGTGAAAAGTATCCGCGTTCCGGTGTCCCAAATTGAAAAATATAAGTTACAGGTTGGTGATGTCTTAATCCTGAATCCGTGTTCGATTTCACCTAACCCATTGAAGATCATGAGATAATACCGCTTTTGGGCTTCACCCATACGGATTATGGCGTATTTTCACCTCAAGCAATCGACGCGGCATCTTACCTCGACGGCGGGCCTGATGTTAATTGGCCAATGCCTCTTGCTGACCGAAATGGAGCGCCTGGATCTGCGCCTGCCAAAACGCGGCAAGATCACGCTGT
>Ga0194126_10002695_pt1 | contig 28652 bp, 26 predicted proteins | sample TA2KigC150mmetaG_FD_148641 | JGI IMG/M metagenome (GOLD analysis project Ga0194126, IMG submission 148641) | Freshwater microbial communities from Lake Tanganyika, Tanzania - TA2015035 Kigoma Deep Cast 150m | ecosystem: Environmental > Aquatic > Freshwater > Lake | place: Tanzania: Lake... | reverse complement strand
CGTGTTGCCGTCCTCTTCCAGTGTAATGGTCAACCCTTCGAACCGATCCCCCCAGCGAGCGTCAAGGTATCCCATGAGGCGGACCTCGTAACGCTGAAAGGTTGAAGACGGTTTATCCATCATTTGTTGCCTCATGGTTGAACTGTCCCCAAGATACCGTTGGAGGTGGTGAGACGTCATCACCACATGATGTGATTGATATGGTGATTGAGAAAAGAAAAAAGCCCCGGCAGGTACTTACGAAACTGCCAGAGCTGAAGGGATATTTTTTGGATCGGCTAATACAATTCGAGTTCCTCGGCGCGGCGGACGGCAGCCCGGCGGTTATTGACCCCCAATTTGTTGAAAATGCTTTTGGTGTGTGTGCGCAAGGTGTTGAGCGACACGATCAGTTGTTCGGCGATTTCGGGTCCGCTTAATTCGCTTCGGAGCAGTTTGAGCACTTCTAATTCGCGCTCGCTCAACGGCTCAACTAAAGGCTGAAGGATGAGCGCTGAAGGATGAAGCTCACCTGCTCCAAAGGCAGCCAGTAATTTGTGGACATACGTCTTCCGTCTTCCACTTTTACACGAAGCGATTAGCCTTCCTAAAAGATCCGCCATTGGTTTGCCTTCGTCCACAAAGATGCGGACATAACCCTCGGGCTCAGCCAGGGTCAGGGCGCGTTCCAGCGAGACGAGGGCGCGCGACTGATCATCCTGCGCTTGATAAGCGAGCGATTGCAGGATCAGGATTTTGAGTACGCTCCCGTTCCGTCCGCCTTCTTCTGCGGCTTGCAGGAGGCGTTCCATCAATCCCAAGGCTGTGTGAAGATCGTCATCCACCTTGTCCACTTTGTAACGAGCGATAAGTGCCCGCGCCAGCGTGAGATGCTCGAACTCGCGCCTGTAACTCAACTCGTCCTCCTGGGATAGGTTCTGTTCGCGCGCCCAGGAAAAAGCTTCGATCAAACGCCTCTGTCTGATCCATATCCGCGCTTTCAATGCCGCGACAGGAGGATCGGGCATCGGATTCCTGACGTACTGGCGTTCCGCCTCTTCCAAACAAGCGAGGGCATGAGGCAGGTCGCCCTGTGATTCTTTCAGGCGCGCCTGAGCAACGCATAGGCGCTGTTGCCAGCCGGTTGTCGCGCCCAACTCGCCCATCTGCTGAGCTGTTAACAAGTGGTGTATTGCGGCTTCCAGGTCGTTTTGCTCGCAGAGCGCTTCACTGAGTCCCCGGTGCAGATCGGACACTCCGATAAAGAACGGCGCGCCCCGACTCGCCGCAAGTTGCAGTGACTGTTGATACGCGCTGACAGCCTCACGCAGACGGCCCTGGACCCGCTTAATATCCGCAAGGACATAACTGATGCCAATTGCGCTGGCGAGGTCGTTGACCTGCCACATCATCGCCTGAAACTTGAGCAGTATCTGTTCAGCCATCTGCAAGTCGCCGCTGGCATATTCGGCTATTCCCAGTAGTGCGGTAGCCTGAGTGTAATGGGGTGAAGTATTCTCAGTGTCATGCGTCAGCGCTTGACGAGCGTACATTTTTGTGGCGGATATATCACCCAAAGCCAGGGCGCGATAGGCGCGGGCAGCGGCGATCGAAGCGGGCAATGACCGAAATTCCGCTTCGTCTACAACGATCATCCTTTGGCCTCTTTCTGGAGATATCTTGCTGGCCGAATCTTCTGCCGGCAGATCTGTGGGTTCCAGCCAACGTTCGGCGTCACGCAAGTGCTCCTCGCTGGCCTCCAGTTCGCCGGTGCCCAACAATCCCCAAGCATAGCCTACGCTAATCACCGGATGAGCGCGGACCAGATCGTCGGGCAACGCCTTCGCCCAGCCCAACCATGTGACATGTTGGTAATTGAGGTCCATCGCCAGCCAGACCCGTTCGATCAAGTTCGCCGCGCGCTCGAAGTCTTTAGCCGCCAAGGCATGGGGGATGGCATCGGTGATCAAATCGTTCTGCTCAAACCAAACACTCGCCCGCCGATGGAGCATGGACACCTGATCGGGTTGCTCCTCATGCAAGTACGCTTGCAGAACCTCAGCGAAAAGATGGTGATAGCGATACCACTGGCGCTGGTCGTCCAGTGGAATGAGAAACATGTTGGTGCGTTCCAGAACATCTAGCATTTCTTTGCCGTCTTGCCGTTCAGTGATTGCATTGCACAAAGAAACACACAACTTATCTAGAAGCGCGGTTTGCAGTAAGAAGTTGCGGATATGTTCAGGCTGTTGTTGAAGGACTTCTTCGATTAGATAATCCAGTACAAAACGATGGCTGCCAGTGAAAGCCTGGATAAAACCGGCGATGTCTTTCCTTCCCTGCATGGAGAGTGCGGCCAATTGCAAACCAGCGATCCAGCCTTCGGTTCTAGCTTCCAATGCGGTGATATCCGCATCAGAGAGATTCAGTCCCATCATCTGGTTGAGGAACTCGGCAGCTTCGGCGGGGGTAAAACGCAAGTCTGCAGAGCGCAGTTCGGTCAATTGACCGCGGACACGCAAGCGTGCTAGTTGCAGGGAAGGGTCCTCGCGCGTGGCGATGACCAGGTGCATCTGCGGTGGCTGGTGCTCGACGAGAAATGAAAGGATTTCGTCAACCGACCTGGAATCGATCACATGGTAGTCATCCAGGACAAAAAGAAACTCGTTCAGGGCTGTTGAGATTTCATTGAGCAGCGCCGTCAGAATCGCTTCAGTGGAGGGGGGCTGACGGGATTGAAGCACCGCTAATAGGCTTTCTCCAAATCCCGTCTTCATGGTCTGCAGAGCCTCTATCAGGTAGGTGATGAAGCGTACAGGGTCGTTGTCGCTTCCATCCAATGATAGCCAGGCAACCCTCACCCCTTGCCCCTCTCCCACAGGGAGAGGGGATGAGTTGAGAGAGGCGACCCATTCGCTGACTAGGGTGGTCTTGCCAAACCCGGCGGAAGCCGAGACAAGGATCAACTTGTGACCTGAACTGAGACCTTGGTTCAATTGTTCGATCAGGCGCGGACGGGAAACAGTGCCGGGTCGTGGCGGGGGGATGTACAGTTTCGTTGCCAGGATCGGAGCGGACATACACCGATTATAAAACCATGTGCAGGGAAGCGACTTGATTTCTTTCGTCTATTACAATACAAAACGCCCTCAATCTGCAGGGCGCATTGTTCAAGTGCATGGTGTAAACAATGGCATCTATTTGTGCTGAGGGATCTCCCTATTTCTCGCTCGGCTAAGGTCTACCCCTTTGGGGCACACGTCCTGACCTGGCCGAGGGGGTTTGGCTGCTAATCTCCATAGACCGTAATTCCATACCTCATCCCAGCATAAACTTCGGCCGACGAAGCGTGCAGCGCCTTCGCGAATCACGCTGTTCGTGCCGCCTGCGTATTTTCTGAACTTATACACGTATATCAGATATATACCGCGCAGGGCTGATCTTTGTGGTGCTGCAGGTCCACTTTAAAAACCTTTGGGTTGATTATCGTCCAAAATCGAAATGGGTATCTCGGAGCTGTTAGTTTCCGATTCCTATAGACCATCATCCTATCAGACGCATAAAGCTACCATTCGCCATTTTATCTATGCAATGCTATCCAACATTTCCTTCCAAACAGAATTCAGACCCAACCGATTAACCCATTCTTCGATATACCCATAATCAAGCTGGTCTTTCTTCGCACGAAGAATTGCTCCAATATCACGAGCGTGTTTTGGCTGCCCACTCAAACCCAAATACATTAGCTTATAGAGAATCAAGTCTTCCGGGGAATGTATAAAAACCTTTCCAATTGGCGGGCCGTAGTCAATTCTTATGCGACGTTGAAATGCACTTTGCCGAAGTTTGTCACCGTCCCGCATCAAATATAGATCCGCTTTAAGACCGCTGTACATGTGGATCGCGGTCAATGGGATATCTGCCCGGTCTTCCATCATTGTATCCAGAATGATGTCAGCCGGAACGAGCATATTTCTTTTCTCAAGTTCTTTGGAGAATTTGCCAACCGCCTTGATGGGGAGATTAATGACAATATCCAAATCCTGAGTAGCCCGTGGTTCCCCCCAGGCCCATGCTGCAATCGCACCTCCAATCAAGTATTCGACACCGGTAGATTCAAGGGTCTCAAGGATTAACTTGAGGAAATCGGTGATGTCCAACGGTTGATCCTTCATGGTGAATAGGCTCGCTGAAGTGCCATACGATTGGCTTCCTGCGGAGTAAGTTCGGGATTTTCTTGTTGGATGCGGAAAGCCACCACTGTCCGGGCTGTATCACTGATGGCGCAGCCTTGTCGGAAACGAGCCGCAGATGACAATTGCTGATAGATATCAATCTGGCGCTGATCTGCTTCGGCGGCGCTGGCTCTCACCATTTGCCTGAATTCAGGCGATAAGGCTGGCTGTCCCTGCAAATTGTATCCGGAAAGTTCCTTGCTTCGGTTGTATTCCAGGATGTAACCAGCGGCTTGAAATGCCTGTTTGACCACACGCATGTCCCGGTAAAAAGTATCCTCCCAGGCAGATGTTCCAAAACAATTCCTGCCCAGCCTGTACTCAACCCTGGTGATTAATTGAGCGCGAGTGAGGAATCGCTCATTCCACAGGATTTGAAGGAGAGCGGTGCGACGGGCAGTGGTGATATCGCGCTGTATGGCATCATGGAGAATAACCTCGGTAGCTTTTCTAGATGGCGAGGTGTTTATCATATCCGTAGTATACCTGATTTACAAATCAGGTGCAATTGCGTGCTTTACTCCATTTTGATTTTCGGACGGAATTGCAGTGCCTTCGCTCGGGCGAGCAGGCATCAAGCCTGCATTCGCGCAGCACCCCGGCGTTTTACCGGGGCATTCCACTCCGACACTTGGAGTGCAGGTCCATCCCCATGAACCGACTACCTGGCCACAATAACCTAAGAAAGGACTTTGGGGCGGTATTGTAAAGCCTCTGCCAGATGTACAGATTGGATCTCCTCGCTCCCTGCCAGGTCTGCGATCGTGCGCGCCAGCTTCAGGATGCGGTGATAACCGCGCGCCGAAAGATTCAACTGCGCCATGGCCGAACGCATCAGGCTCTGGCACTTCGACAAGCTCAGCGCGGTGCCTTCGTCTCCCAGTTTGCAGAACCTCTGCACCTCGGCCACGCGCATGTCCGCATTGCGATGGTCCCGGTTCCAGCACGGGACAAACGATATCGGTGCCGCGGGAATCGGGATTTGTGAATCGGTTCCGCTGAATGTTTCTCGCAGCTTGAATGCGAGCGCGAATGTTCGTTGAGGATTCCCCCAAACGATCCCCGCTCAACTTTTCATAATCCACACGCGGCACCTCAATCCCGCTAAGAACATGCAGGACAATGTGTGGATGTCGATGCGATCGTGCAGCGGACCGGAGATCCGCTTTTGATATTTCGTCACCATGGCCGGTGCACAGGCCGTCCCCCGAACCGCAAGTTCGGGGCAGGTGTCGCCCCGTCGGGCTCGCGGCCCGAACAGGTGCAGGGTTTCTGGGCATCGCCGTAATATCCGCAAGGGCAGGGATTCATGGCCGCGATCAGCTGGAAGTTTGCAGAGAAAGTCAGCGATCCCTTGGCGCGGCTGATGGTGACAACCTTGTCTTCCATCGGCTGGCGCATCACTTCGAGCACGCGCGTGCCGAACTCGAGGAATATTTTCTATCCAACTCCCATAAATATGGTAAAATATAAATAAGGTAATATATGAAAACAACCATCGAAATTCCAGAACCGCTTTTTCGACAGGCGAAAGCTAAGGCCGCGATGGATGGAACAACCTTGCGCGACCTGTTCGTACGCGGGTTGCAACTCGCGGTCCAAACGCCGTCTGAGACATCCGCAAAACAACGTGCTGCCTTCCCTCTGATTCGCGCCGCCAAGAAAGCCCCTCGCCTCACAGACGAGCAAATCTACGAGGCTTTAAACACAGATGAAGGACTGGTCTGATGGCCGCTCTCTGCGACGTCAACTGTTTGCTGGCCATTTGTTACGACCGGCATATTCACCATCCTGCAGCCCTAGCCTGGCTCGAACAACAAGCTGCGCTTTCCGTGGGTATTTGTCGTAACACACAACTCGGTCTGCTCCGGCTACTGACGAATGCAAGTGTCATGATCGAGGATGTGTGCAATTTAAAACAATCCTGGAAAGTCTATGATACCTTGATGAGTGACGAACGATTTGTCTTTTATGCAGAACCCATCGACCTGGAACAGCACTTTCGCCGGTATACGGCCAGTGGAAGCGTTTCCCCCAAATTATGGCAGGACGCATACCTGGCAGCCTTTGCCTGTGCCACAAAATTGCACTTGGTCACATTCGATGAGGGTTTCCAGCAGTTCAAAGGGTTGGGTTTGGCACTTCTTGGTTCGTAGTTACTCTTCAGAAAACCCTCTGTTATCACAGCATCAACTTCGGACGGTATTGCAACGCTTCCGCCAAATGCGTGGACTGGATCTCCTCGCTCCCTGCCAGGTCCGCGATCGTGCGCGCCAGCTTCAGGATGCGGTGATAACCGCGCGCCGATAGATTCAACTGCGCCATGGCCGAACGCATCAGGCTCTGGCCTTCGTCCCCCAGTTTGCAGAACCTCCGCACCTCGGCCACGCGCATGTCCGCATTGCAGACGATATCGGAGCTTCGGGAATCGGGATTCGTGAATCGGTTCCGCTGAATGTTTCTCGCAGCTTGAATGCGTGCGCGAATGTTCGTTGAGGATTCCCCCAAACGATCCCCGCTCAACTTTTCATAATCCACACGCGGCACCTCAATGTGGATGTCGATGCGGTCAAGCAGCGGACCGGAGATGCGCTTTTGATATTTCGTCACCATGGCCGGTGCACAAGTGCAGGGTTTCAAAGCGTCGCCGTAATATCCACAAGGGCACGGATTCATCGCTGCGATCAACTGGAAGTTTGCAGAGAAAGTCAGCGATCCCTTGGCGCGGCTGATGGTGACAACCTTGTCTTCCATCGGCTGGCGCATCACTTCGAGCACGCGCGTGCCGAACTCGGGAAACTCATCCAAAAACAAAACGCCGCGATGTGCGAGGGAAATTTCTCCGGGCTTGGGGATATTGCCTCCGCCCACGAGCCCCGCGTGACTGATCGTATGATGCGGTGCACGAAACGGGCGGTGGCGGATGAGCGGTGTGCCCGCCGGGAGTTGGTCCGCCACCGAATAGATGCGCGTGACATCCAGCGATTCGTCGATGCTCATTTCAGGCAGAATGCCCGGCAGGGCGCGCGCGAGCAATGTCTTTCCGGCGCCGGGCGAACCGACCATCAGCACGTTATGTCCACCGGCGGCAGCCACCTCCAGCGCGCGCTTGACATGTTCCTGGCCCTTGATTTCGTTGAAATCGGTGGGAACGATTAGATCCTCAATTTCATTCTGAGCGGATTGAAAGGGTTCGATCTTCCGACGGCCGGAAAGATGCTCGTAAAGGTCCGCAAGCGATTTGACAGGGATGACTTCGAGGTCCGGGATGAGCGCCGCTTCCGCCGCATCCACTTCGGGGACGAAGATGCGCGTGTATCCCTCCTTGCGCGCAGTTGCTGCCATCGGAAGGACACCGCGCGTATGACGCACGATCCCATCCAGTGAAAGTTCACCGACCACAAGAGTCCTGTCGAGGACTTCGTGCGGCAGGTAATCCGCGAGCAGGATGACCCCCAGGGCGATGGGCAGGTCGTAGGCCGGTCCCTCCTTGCGGACGGACGCCGGCGCGAGATTGACCACGATACGATGACGGGGGAAATGCAAGCCTGCATTCTTGATCGCGGTCTGCACGCGCTCGCGACTTTCCACCACCGCCGCATCCGGCAGACCGACGATCGTCACTCCGGGCAGGCCGTTGGTGTAATCCACCTCCACCTCGACGATCACGCCCTCAATGCCGATCACAGCACAGGAAAACACGCGGGCTAACATATCGACGAAGTGTAGACGAGGGATGTGGAATTGTCAATTTTTCATGAAGCTGGATCGAATTCTTCAGGGGGAAAGATGCAGCCGGCAATCACTTCCTCTTTACCTGATACAACTCCGGTCGAACTGCGATGATCTGGTAGCGGGATTCCAGCGAGGCCGGGTATCTGGTGAAATACAGCGGACGGTGGTCGAGGTTCTCATCGATATAGGCGATCATCGATTCGCCAGGCAGATATTGGTCTTTTTGTGGATTGATTTGATGAAAGTCCAGCGATATCCGCCCCTGGAGGACATGAGAGACGTAATACAGGGAATATAACCGGTCCCAATCGGTGAAGATGACCGCGTTATCTTCGACGTGGTTCACCGTTCTTTCCGCGTTGAGACGGTTGATTCCGGGGAAACGAAAACTGAGCAACTCCCTGTATTGCAGCCCGGGGGGAATCCCATCCTGCCATGCTCGGGGCACCTCAGCCCAAAGATGACGAAGGCTGAGGAGATAGATTAGGGCGATTGCGAAGGTGATTACAGCGGATCGTGATCCCCCGAGGGGTTTCCCAAGATCGCCCAGTCTCTGAAGACCAAGCCCGGCGAGGATGGCCAGGACCAGGATGGATGGGAGGTGGTAAACGGGATAGCTGAAATCGTCATACGAAACGGCAAAGGCTGTGTACAGGACAAGAGCCGCAAGCATTAACCAGCGTAAATGAATAAGCCCGGGCTTCTTTGGATCGGATTGATGGAAGGAGATGAACCCAATCGTTCCGAACATAAGCAGGGATGCGTTATTAAAGACGAAATCCTTTAAGCGGTTGATCGCATCTGGAAAGGGGAGAGCACCGAATTGACCTCGAAATTGAGGGGGAAAGAAGAGAAATGCAAATCGTTCCCAGGGAGAATCAAAATCCGCCGGCTTCATTTCCCAGGCGCTCAGGGAGGGAATCACCACCGAGTTGTAGTATCCGGCTGGGGAATTCCGTTGATCCAGGAGGAGAAAGAGGGTTAGGAAGATGAGGATTCCCGCCGTTCCACCGAGCATTATCGCTTTCGCTCTGTCCATCCAGCGCTCCTTCGAGGACGCTGGTGTGATACCAAGATAAAGCAGGATCGCGGGGAAAAGAAGCGCAATCATCGCATGAAGACCCAGGCTTAAGCCGCCGAGCGTTCCGGCGGCGAACAGCCAGACCGTATTTTTTGATTTCGACCATGCAAGCACGGTAAAAAGTATCATGGCGAGGCATGCCATGGATACGCTGTACACCTCTGCCATGCAGGCGTATTTCCAGAAAAGCGGAACGAGCGCCCACGTGATGGAAGGGAGAAACGCCGCGCCCGGTCGTGGACCGAGCGTGCGTATGATCATATACAACAGCGACACGGTGAGCGACGCCGAAAATGCCGATAACAGGTTTACTCGATAGGCAATTTCCCCAATGGGTACGAGGGTCGCCATTTTGGCGAGGACGACATACACCGGGTAGCCGGTCGGATGCCCCATGCCCAGCGTGTAGGCGATGGTCTGGAATTCCGCCGAATCGCCGAACAGCAACCCGGGCGCGAGCGTGCGCAAATAGAGTGCCAGGGAAGAGATAAACAGCAGGAGTATGATCAGCGAATCGGTTCGTTTCATGGTTTGGATTATCCGATGACCGCGCGCGCAAACCCTTTGCGACCTCGAAGAAAGTGTAGACGAGGGGGGAGGAAATGTCAATTTCGACTGGCTCACGGCGGTTTGTTTAGGGGTGGATCCAGCTTGGAGGACACCGGCGAAGATGGAAAGAATGCACTTGAATAATGCGATTGGATGCCTATAATGAAACTTATGGATAAATGATAGCTCCGCGCCTGGTCCGCCGGTTACTCACGTTCGTTTTGGCACCAGGCGCTTCCAGCTTTGTTTCCGGGAAAGGAAGCCCATGGAATTCTTCGAAGTGATCAAGGAACGCCGCTCGATACGCGCCTACCGTCCGCAGCCGATCGAACCGCGGGCTCTGGAGAAAATTCTGGAGACCTCCAGGCGTGCGCCATCGGCGGGAAATTTGCAGGCGTATGAGATCTATGTTGTAGATGAGGAGGAGGGCAAAACTGCTCTGGCGGCTGCCGCGCTTGACCAGGAATTCATCAGCCAGGCTGCGGTGGTGCTTGTCTTTTTTGCACACGCGGAACGGTCCGCAGGGAAGTATGGCAGGCGGGGAATGGACTTGTATTGCCTCCAGGATGCAACCATCGCCTGTACGTTTGCCATGCTCGCTGCCACCGCGCTGGGATTGTCCTCGGTTTGGGTGGGCGCGTTCGATGAGGGGCAGGTCCGAAAAATCCTCCACACGCCGCCATCTCATCGACCGCTGGTTATCCTTCCTCTGGGATATGCAGCCGAGTCTCCCCCGGAAACGGAAAGGCGGAATCTGGAGGAGTTGATACATCATGTTCGAAGGAAAGGCAGGTGAAGAAATGTCGGATGCGATTCTGACGGAGGGGCAGCGCAGCCTGCGTGACGAAGCGCGCGCTTTCGCGCGTGAACAGGTCGTGCCTCAATTGCTGCTCGATCTGGATGCGGATAAGGTGCGTTACCCGCGGGAGTACGTCCATGCGCTTGCGAAGCACCGCCTGCTGGGATTGCGCTTCTCGCAGGAATGGGGAGGCCGCGGGCTGGACTGGTCGCATGAGGTGCTGGCATTGGAGGAGATCGGTGTGCTGGGGTCCAGCCTGGCGTGTCTGTTCTCGCTGCCCTCCATCGTTGGCGAGGCGATCCATGTCTTTTGTTCGCGCGAACAAAAGGAAAGGTACTTAAAACCGATCCTGGAGGGGAAGCTGACCGTTGCCGAGGCGCTGACCGAACCGCGCGGCGGATCGGATTTCTTCGGGGCGACAGCCACGGCCAGGCGCGAGGGCGATCACTACATTCTGAATGGTCAAAAGCGCTTCATCGTCGGAGCGGAGGGCGCAGATTTGTTTATGGTCTACGCGCGCACGGATCCACAGGCGGCCGGTCACAGAGCCATCAGCGCGCTGCTGGTCGAGCGGGGAGAGGATCTGGAGGTCCAGCATGTATATGGACTGATGGGGACGCGCGGCGGTGGGACGGGCCGGGTCCTTTTCCGAAACGTGAGAGTGCCGGTGGAGAATCTCATCGGTCAGGAGCACGGCGCGTACGAGGTATTCAACCAGATGATGATCCCCGAACGCATGACCAGCGCCGCCGGGGCGCTTGGCCTGGCGCGCGCCGCCCTGGAGATCGCGGCGCGATATGCCGACCGTCGAAAAGCTTTTGGACAGAGGATCCGCGATTTCGAAGGGGTCAGTTTCAAGGTGGCGGAGAGCCTGACTCACCTGGATGCTGCGCGTGCGCTTGTCCATCAGACGGCACGCGAAATAGATCTGGAGGAGAATTCCCCCTACATCCGCCGCATGGTTTCCGAGTCGAAGAAGTTCGCCACGGAGACCGCCTGGGCTGTGGTCAACGATGCCATGCAGATCCTGGGCGGGATCGGTTACACCAACGTCTTTCCCATCGAGCGGATGCTGCGGGACGCGCGTCTGATGACCATCTGGACCGGCACGAACGAGATCATGAATCTCGTCATCCAGCACGAGTACTTCCGTGAATTGCTTGCGTCTGAACCGGGCGCGCGGGAGGTCGAAGCGGATGCCCTCAATGCGAATGTAGAGGGTGAGAAGGTGTATGATTAGCCCTTGGAATATGCTAAGACTCTCCTTACGGAGGTGACATGCTCGAATCAGGAGAATCCATCGTACCCCAGGGTGAACTGTTTTCGTCGCCCGATGTGGAGGCGGCGCGGGCTTTCTTTGCCCAAAAATCCCGCGCCCTCATCGACAAGCGTATGACCGTTCGTGAGGCGGTGAGTCGATTTGTACACGACGGGGCTTATTTTGCCTCCGGCGGGTTTGGCGGGGTGCGCATCTCGACCGCGGTGCTGCATGAGATCGTCCGTCAGCGAAAAACGCGGTTGGGATTGTCCGGACATACGGCCACACATGATTTTCAAATCCTGGTTGCCGGCAAATGCATCGATCGCTGTGACATCGCCTATGTGGTGGGTCTGGAGCGGCGCGGCCTTTCCCCCAATGCGCGCCGCTATCTTGAGAGCGGGGCGGTCCGCATGACTGAGTGGAGCAATGCCACTCTCGGATGGCGGTACAAGGCTGCCGCCATGGGATTGCCCTTCCTGCCGGCGCGTTCTGTGCTCGGTACGGATGTGTTTCGCTACAGCGCTGCAAAGGAGATGACCTGTCCTTTTACAGGGCAAAAACTGCTGGCCATACCGGCGCTCTTTCCAGATGTCGGTGTCATTCATGTTCATCGTGCGGACCAATACGGGAATTCACAGGTCGATGGGATCGATATCGCCGATCATGACATGGCTCGGGCGTGCAAACGTTTGATCGTTACGACCGAACGGATCGTCAGCACCGAGGAGATTCGGGCTAATCCCTCGCGAACCTCCATCCCCTACTGGCTGGTGGACGCGGTCTGCGAAGTGCGCTATGGAAGTTACCCCGGAAACATGCCGTACGAATACTATTCCGATGAAGATCATCTGGCGGAATGGCTGGAGGTCGAAAAGGACGAGGCGGGGTTGCAGGCCTTTCTGGATAAATATATTTTTGGCACGCGGGACTTTCAGGAATATCTGGAGTTGAAAGGCGGCGAAACGCGCATGGGCGAACTTATCGAGATGGAACCATTAAAACGCTGAGCGGAGGCGGGATGTCAGAAGCGAATCCCCGGTACAACCTGATGGAGTTGATGGTCTGTGTGGCAGCCCGTCAACTGGAGGACGGGAAGACCGCCGTGATCGGAACCGGCATGCCGCTCGCCGCGGCCATGCTGGCGCAGAAGACCACGGCTCCGAACCTGATCGTCATGTTCGAGGCGGGCAGCATCGCTCCCACGCTGATCAAGCTGCCTGTTTCTGTGGCTGATTCCTATACCCATACCGGGGCCATCATGCACAGCAGCATGGACGAGATCATGGAATCCTGCCAGCGCGGCCTGGTGGATTACACATTCCTGGGCGGCGCGCAGATCGATATGTACGGAAACATCAACACCTCCATGATCGGTACCGACTTTCAGCATCCCAAGGTCCGATTGCCGGGCAGCGGCGGTGCGAATGACCTAGCCTCGTTGTGCTGGAAAACGCTGGTCATCACCCCGCACGACCAGCGGCGCTTCGTGCGCAGGCTCGATTTCCTCACGACACCGGGGTATTTGACCGGGCCGGGAGCCCGCGAGGCGGCCGGCCTGCCCGCCGGGGGCGGTCCCTACAAGGTGATCACAACACTGGCACTGATCGGTTTTCATCCGCAGTCGAAACGGATGCAGGCGGAAAGCCTTCACCCGGGCGTTAGCCGGCAGGATGTGGTCGACAACACGGACTTTAAGATGTTGTTCGCAGATCCGCTTCCCGTTACGCCCGAACCCACGGAGGCGGAACTGCGCATCCTGCGGGAGGAAGTGGATCCACAAGGATTTATTATCGGCAAGCAGGCCTGACATGAAACTTGCATGTGCATGGGTTATACCGGTCATCCTGACCTTTGCCTCCCTCGGCTGTGAGGCTGCGCAAATGCCGGTGACGCCGGTCCCCTCTGAGGTAATTCTTCCGTCTGAAACGCCGTTCCTCGCGGACTTCAACGATGAGTCATTCACCCAGGCGCGGCTCGAACTGGTGGAAAAATCCATTGTTGCGGCGGGCATCACGAACGAGGATGTGCTGCGGGCGATGCGCAGCGTACCGCGCCATGAATTCGTTCCGGCGGATTATCTTGATCAGGCGTATGACGATCATCCGCTCCCCATCGGATATGGACAGACCATCTCCCAGCCATATATTGTGGCCTGGATGACCGAACTGCTGGAGTTGCAGCCCGGCGAAAAGGTGCTGGAGATCGGTACCGGTTCCGGTTATCAGGCGGCGGTCCTGGCTGAACTCGGATTTGTTGATGTGTACAGCATCGAGATAGTTCCCGAACTGGCAGAGACCGCCTCGACGCGCCTGAAGGCATTGGGTTATGCCGAGGTTCATATCAAACAAGGGGATGGGTATTACGGCTGGCCGGAATATGCCCCGTTTGATGCCATCATCGTCACCGCCGCGCCGGATCACCTGCCCGCGCCGCTGGCGGATCAATTGGTGGAGGGCGGCCGGCTTGTGATCCCCATGGGTCCTGTGGGGTGGTATCAAAGCCTGTGGAAGTTTGTGAAGGAGAATGGGGATCTGACCGCCTATAACATGGGCGGAGTGATCTTTGTGGAATTCACCGGTGCCGGCGTGGAGCGGCACGCGGTCGAGGCGACTTCCACACCGTGAGCCATGCACCCGCATAGCACAGCCCGCCAAGCCTGAACACCCAATTGAATCCGAAGCTCAAGGTCAGCATGGCCGAAAGGATGGAGGCGATCACGGACGCCGCGCCATTAACCGCCCAGACCCATGCGACATCTGTGCCCCTTCCGATCCGCTGAATGCCTGCCGGAAAGGGTATACCCATCAGGAAACCAAGCGGGAAAAGGACGAGCGCAGTCAGGCCGAGCCGCGCGGACAGAGGCCACCCCAGTGCCCAGTCTGTGAGTCGGGGGAGCATTAACGGTGTGATCAGGATCAACAGAACGAGCAGACCAAGTGAAAGCGGCAATCGAATTCGCCGGCTCATGCGGCTCCCGATTCCGGAGGCGAATAACAGGGAGAACAATACCATGGTGAAGGAATAGGCGGGATTTCCGAGGAAAAGGATGAATTTTTGAACCAGGGGAATTTCCACGAACAGGAATGCCAATCCCAGCAGGCCGAAATAGAAGAGATCCCGCAGGGGGAAATATGCGGCCGCGTTTCGACGCCTGCGTTTCCACCATAACGGCAGCAGGATCAGGACCGACGCGAGCAATGATGCCAGGATGAGCAGAGCGGCAATCACAAAATAGCCGGCACCGCCAAAAGGCTGCCAGGCGCGCCCAAATTCGGCAACCACGCGTGGAGCCTGGACCCACTTGAAATAATGCCCGAAGAAAGGATGGTCATCGGTGGGCGGACGCACATCGTATTCGTAGTCTTTGAAAAATTCCTCGCGGGGGTCCGCTTCCAGCAGTTGCTCGTAGGCTACGTGGTATTTTGAAACGGGAAGGATGTTGTACAGGTTGGTTTCCTGCAGCTCCACGCCGGGTCCGTACGACAGATCGAAGGCGCGCGCGGCCAGAAAGGCGCGCATCGAAGACATTTCATCCAAGGTGAACGCGCCGTTTTTTAGCAGGACAGTGGCCGTGTTGTAGCCGCGGAAAGCCACGATGTGGGTGTGTGGATCCATGGCTTTTTCTTCCAGGGCGGTGACCCCGAGCGCGAACAGGCGCAGGTCCTCGCTGGGAGGATCCTGCAGCCAGCGCGTGGCGACCAGCAGCCCATCGGGAGTCAGGCGTTCCAGTATTTTCCGGAAGGCCTCGACAGTATAGCGATAATCCTCGGCGAGGGCGTACGCGCCGGATCTCACCGGGTGATAGGATGAGATAAGCGACAGGAGGATCACATCGTATTGCGAGGATGAGCGGTTCAGAAAGCTGCGATCCGACTCCACCTGGACCTGGACGCGCGCGTCCTCGTAGAGAGGTACGGCATCGACGATCAGGGGATTGACCTCAACCGCAGTGACGTGCTTTGAGCCAAGCGCAAGTGCGGTCCAGATGTCCAGCCCGCCGCGGGGTTGGAGGACGAGGGTATTGGCACCCGGTCGCAAATGGAATACAACAGCACTCGTAAGGTGATCCATGGCAGAAGGCTCAGGGGATGTTTGGAATATCGGATTCAGGTCGTCCCCATCCCAAAGCAAACCGTCCATTTCCGGCAGCGGGCCGAGATAACGATAACTGAGCCCGGGCAGGGAGTGAATCCCGCTGCTGCGCACCACATCCACGCGCGAGTAGGCATTCCAACGGCGATGGATCACGGTGGATCCCGGCTGTTGCAGGGCATAAGACAGACTTTTATAGGGGGAGAGACGCAGGTCAAGGAACGCAAAGGAGGGTCTGCCGGAGATCCGCAATCCCAGATCAGTGCAAGCCAGGGCGAACAAAAGAATTAGAATCACTATTGGAAACTGCTTGAACGAACGGGTGCCCCCGGAAGAAAATAGTACAGTGGACGCCGCCAAGGCAATGCTTAACGTGACCAATCCCTCCCCGCCCAACAGGGGAGGAGCCGCCAGCGCGATCGCACATCCGGCCGCCGAGCCGAGCAGGTTGACTGCGTACGTTTTGCCGGCAGCCTGTGGAAAAACGGCCAATAAAAATCCGAGCGCCATCCCGCTGAAGAAAAATGGCAGCGCCAGCGCGAGGTATTGCAGAATGAGCACGACCACCTGTCTGGAATCCCAGGCGATGCTGAATGAATCGAAGGGCAGGTGGTTGATCAGCAGGAAGCCGGCCAGCATGCTGATCCCGGTCGCCGCGGCCAGTTGGGTCAGACGCTGTGAGGGTTGGGCCAGGAGCAGGGAGGGAAAGATCGCCAGCGCCGTCCCGCTGGCGCCGAATCCGAGCAGGGCGATGCTGACGATCATGAAGGCGAAATGATAGAACTGCGCAACGGAGAACAATCGCGTCAGATTGATCTCAAAGGTCAACGTGGCGGCTGAAAGCAGGAACAGGGCGATGTGGATTCGTAGTTCGTCCGCGCGCTTCATGGATTCACCGGCTCATCCTTGAGGATTCTAACATTTCACACACAGGAGCTCTTCCACAATTGACGGGAAAAAGCCTGAAATTGCATCATGTCCCTGATAAAAACCTCCCCCGCGGATGCGGAGGAGGTTTTTGGGTGGAAGCAAACAAACGTCTTACCGGCAATAACTCGTTTGAGCTTGAGCCGTGTTCATGAATTTTCGCTATCGTTAATCGAGCAATTCCTTCGGAATGTTCCCGCCGTTTGCGGCGATCTTCCGCAGCACTTCCTTGTGCAGCCAGGTGTTCATCTTGGCCGAATCGCTCATCAGGTTCTCCGGGCAGCCGAGTTCCTTGGCCAGTTCGTTGCGCGCTTCGCGGCTGCTGTCGATCTTGAGCAGTTTGAGCAGGTCCACGATGGAGACCTTCCAATCCAGGCCTGAATCCTTGCCCAGCTGTTCGAGTTTCTTGACCACGTCCACTTCCGAGATCGCTTTGGGAGCAGGCTTGGCGAGGTTATCGCGCTCTCCCTTGTCCATGGCGGGCTTTTCCCTGGCAGCCACGCCGGCACTTCCGGAAACCGACGCGGGCTTTTCAGCGGCCGGTTTCTCCTTTTCCTTTCCGGCCAGGCCGAGTTTTTCGAGAATTGTATTGAAGAGACCCATTCCCATATCCTTTCGAAAATCTTGTGATGAAATCGCCGGGGGTTCAAAAGATCAACCGCCCCGCACGATAATCACGCATTATACCCTCGAAAAATCAAACATGTGTGAGGGATGACGAATTCGGATCAGGTGGTTTGTATTTCATCCATCCTGATGAAATAACAACGATATAATGCCTGATGTGGAAATGGAAAATATCCGGCCGAAATTCTGGACGCGTGATTCCTCCATCCTGCTTGGAGGATTCTTCCTCACAATCTTCCTGATTGTCTATGTTTGGTGGCCGCTCGCCGAGGAGTACCTGGCGTTTGTGGATTGGGACGGTCCCTGGTGGCTGTACATGGACTGGCTGCTGATCGGCGTGTTTCTTTTCATGTCCGCTACGATCGTGGTGCGTGCACATCTCAATACGGATCTTTTGATCGTCTTTGTCGGAGTGTGTGGCGGCCTGGCGATCGAATCCTGGGGAACCCAGACCAATCTCTGGCACTATTACACGGCCGAACGCCCGCCGCTGTGGATCATCCCGGCCTGGCCGATCGCGTCGCTTTCGATCGACCGCATCACACGCGTGTTATCTTTTTTGACTATCAAGAACACCAAGAAATTTAAAGGGAATTTCTTCGCAGCTCTTGATTCCTTCGTGATAAATTTCAGGACTCTCTACTGGCTGACCTTCGCCTCATTCCTAATCCTGATGCTGGTCTTTGTTGCCCCAACTTTTGACAAGTCCTTCACCTGGCTCTCGCTCGCGTTGTGCCTCCTGCTCATCTTTACTCCGACGGACCATCGTATTGCCCTGCTGACCTTCATTGCGGGTTCCGGACTGGGTTACTTTCTCGAACTCTGGGGCACCACCCGCGAGTGCTGGATGTACTACACGCTGGAAAAGCCGCCCCTCTTTGCAGTCTTGGCCCATGGTATGGCCGCCGTCGCCTTCTGGCGGGCGGGGCTGGTGGTGAAGTGGATCGGAAGGTTTGCCTCATTAAGAAGGAAACCTCGACTAGATCGTGGGGAGGTCTAGGCGGTAACCAGCAAATATTCATACCCTTTTATTAATTTCAGTATTGACTGAAATTAATAAAAGGAATAGACTCTTGGTCGGTTCTAAAAAACTCATGGAAAATGCCGACCCTTCCCATCGAGATAAATTGCTGAATCTCAGCCCGGAACTGACGCGCTTCATTGAAGGCATGGGCATGTACTTTGAGAATCAGGGCATTCCGCGCATCGGCGGGAGGATCCTTGGTCTGCTGATGGTGGCGCACGAGCCCCTCTCCGCGGATGAGATTGCACGGATATTGAAGATCAGCCGTGCCAGTATTTCGACCAATATGCGCGCGCTGACCGGCAGCGGAATGATTGAAAGGACGTCGGCTCTCCATCACCGCACTACTCAATACATTTTTTCGGAAGCCGCGTTGGAACAGCGCATGCAGGTGGGAATTCAATCCGCAATGATGTTCAAAAAGCTGGCTGAACAGGGGTTGGCTGCGTTGCCAGCCGGGGATTCCGCTCGGGTCCGCATGGAGAGATCCATCGAATGGTCCGACCTGCTGGTTGAATCGTTTCAAGCGGCGGTTGCCAAATGGCGCGAACGTTACCCTGATTTTTCTCGCCAACAGGTTTAAGGAGTTTGGGAATGAAACTATACCTGCGTCTCGCCTGGCGCAACATCTGGCGTCACACACGCCGCACCGTCATCATTGTCCTGGCCATGTCGATGACGCTGGCATTGATGATGTGGTATGACGGGTTGATCAATGGCTGGACCGACGCGATCTACGGCAACGCCGTGAAAGTATTGGGCGGCAACATTCAAGTCCATGCCGAAGGTTACCGCGCCGAGGCAAATTCGAATCCGCTGTTCCCGCTTGCCGATCCGCAAGTGGTGGTCAAGGCTGCGGAGGAAAATTCGCTGACGTTAGCCGCCACGCAGCGCATTAAAACCGGCGGATTGGTCACCAGCCGCGAGGGAGCGTTTTCGGTGGGCATCATTGGCGTGGAACCTGAAAAGGAAGTGCAAGTCAACATCATCGGGCAGAATGTCAAGGAAGGTCGTAATCTCACCAGCGATGATCTTGACAGTGTGTTGATTGGCAAGGGCCTTGCCGATGCGATGGGTGTGACTGTTGGCGATCGAATTACGATGGTTGGGAGTTCCCAGCACGAGCAGATGCGTCAACGGACGATGACGATTGTCGGTATTTACGATCTGGGCCTGGCAGACATGGAGAAGCAGGACGTTTACATCTCGCTTCGAGAGGCACAAACGCTGTACGAAGTGAATGGGGCCACCGAGGTGGCAATCTTCATCGACCGGCTCGGCCAGGAGAGTATTGTGATCGATGCAATGAAACCCGCGCTGCCGGGTTATGAGATCGAATCGTTCCAGGCCAATTACCCGGAACTCGCCTCCACGATCAATACCAAGACCGGTGTGATGAACGTGTTCAGCGTCATCATCATCGCCATTGCCGGCGTGGGCATTCTCAACCTGCTTTTGATGGCGGTCTATGAACGGACGCGTGAAATTGGGGTTCTTGGCGCGATGGGTCTCAAGCCAAACCAGATTTCCCTGCTGTTCATCCTCGAAGGGACGATGATCGGGCTGGTCGGCACCGCAGCGGGAATTGTCCTCGGGCTGGGGATCAACGGCTACTTGATGAAAGTCGGGCTCGACTTTGGCAACATGTCCGGGGCTGCGAGTTATCTGGCGATTGTGCAAAGCCGAATCTATCCTACGTGGGGTGTAGAGATGCTGCCGATGCGTGTTTCAATGATCGTGATCATTTCCGCCCTGGCGGCGCTCATCCCTGCCGCCGAAGCCGGGCGGCGCGAACCTGCCGAAGCCCTGCATTTTGTATGAGGTGAGTCATGCTGCAAATTCTAAAAATGGCATATCGTGACTTGGGCCGCAACCGCCGGCGCTCCTTCTTTTCCGCCCTGGCAGTGGGCGGCGGACTCGCACTGTTGATCCTGCTGGCGTCCGTGGTGGAGGGCGAGATGGGCGGCGCGCTGGAAAATGCCATTCGACTGCAAAGCGGCCATATCCAAATCCGCGCGGCGTCGTACGATGAAAACAAAACGAGTCTCAAGTGGGAGGACCTGGTCCCCAATCCGGAGGAAATCAGCACCAGGATCGCCGCGGTCGATCAGGTCAAAGCCGCGACGCCGCGTTTATATGCCACTGGATTCCTCTCGTCGGGAACGCAATCGGCGGGAGCAAAAATCACGGGTATCGATCCGCTGTCACCGGCGAGTGACCCGTACCGCGAAGGGGTTATCAGCGGACAATACCTCAGTCCGGAGGACCGCGACGCCGTGCTGATCGGCAGACCCATGGCGGAAAAATTGAACTTGAAAGTTGGTGATAACGTCGGACTCTCACTCAATACCGCAGATGGCAATGTTCAAGAACAAATCCTGACCGTGAAGGGCATCTATACGACCAACACCTACGGGTTCGACAGCGCGACCGTTTTCCTGCCGCTTGCCAAAGCGCAGGCATTGACGCGGACGGAGAATCACGCCAGCACGATTTTTGTACTGCTCGATGAGACTTCGATGACGGACACCGTTGCGCCTGCGCTCAGCGTGTCCTCCAGCCTGCAAGTCAAGACGTGGAAGGATTTGAATACCCTGTTCGTCGAATGGGAGGATCTGGCGCAGAGTTACATCGGCTTTCTGTATTTGATCATCCTGGCCATTTCCGTTTCGGTCATCATCAACACACTGATCATGTCGGTCTATGAACGCACGCGTGAGATTGGCATCCTCTCCGCCATCGGCATGCGGGGCGGCCGCATTTTGGCGTTGTTCCTTGCGGAGTCATCCCTGCTGGCAATTGGCGGTGTGATCATGGGCCTGATCATCGGTGTGCTTGGGACAATGTATTTCAATGTCAACGGATTCTATGTCGGCAACATGGGCTTGAGCGGAATTGCCATCACCGATACCGTCTATGCCAAATTGACGATGGAAAACCTGATCAACCTGACCATCATGACCTTCGTGGCCACGATACTGGCAGGACTTTACCCGGCGATCATGGCTTCGCGCATGCCGCCGGTCGAAGCCCTGCGCGCGGAAAAATAGGAGAACAACATGGAAGTCGTAAATATCGAAAATGTCACCCGCGTGTATCGGGTGGGGAAAGTCGAGACCCAGGCATTGCGCGGCGTCAACCTGACCATCGCCAGCGGAGAATTTACGGCCCTCGTCGGACCCTCCGGGTCTGGAAAGACCACCCTGCTTCAAATGATCGGCTGTCTCGACCAGCCCACTTCCGGACTGGTTGTTATCAACGGGAGGGATGTCACCAAACTCAACCGCAATCAGCGTGCTGACATGCGGCGCGGGACGATCGGATTCATCTTCCAGTTCTTTGCGCTGATCCCGACGCTGACCGCCAGTGAAAATGTCGAGATGCCCTTATTGCTGAACGGACATTCCCCGAGTGCACGTCATGCGCGTGTGCTGGAGTTGCTCAAAGCTGTGGATCTCACAGATCGCGCAAACAACCGCCCGGATCAACTTAGCGGCGGCGAGCAGCAACGCGTGGCGGTTGCCAGGGCTCTGGCGCCCAAACCCACCCTGGTTTTGGCGGACGAACCCACCGCGAACCTGGATACGGAAAATGGCAAGCAGGTCATGGAAATCATGGAAAGACTCAACAAGGAAACCGGCACCACTTTTATCTTTGCTACGCACGATCCACGCGTGATCCAATATGCCAAGAGGGTGGTCACCTTGCAGGATGGCTTGGTGGTCAAGGACACGGGCGAGAAGGCTTAGGGCTCAGGAGACTGGACGAGATGAAAAGGATTCCATGGATTTGGATGGGGATGATCTTACTGGGTTCGTCCTCGTGCGGTACTCCAGCCTCTCCGGCTGTGATCCCCACTGTTTCGATCGATACTGCCACGGATTCACAATCCGGGGGCGGGAGCGTCACCGCGGCAGGAGTGGTGCTTCCAGTTCGATCCATTGAATTAAGCTTTCCCAGTGGCGGGATCGTCAAATCTGTTGAAGTGCTGGCAGGCGATGAAGTAACCGCCGGGCAGCCGCTGGTCGAGTTGGATACGACCGTCCTGGAAGCGCGTGTCGCAGAGGCGGAAGCCAACGTCGTCACGCAATCCACCACGCTCAAATACCTGCGGCGCACCATTGAGGTGGGAGCCTCGCAGGAACGACTCGATGCCGCCCAGGCGAACATCGACCGCGCGCAGGCGGGCGTGGAAATTGCTCAAGCACATTTGGATCAGGCTGTATTGCGGGCTCCGTTCGATGGAACGGTGGCCAAGGTGGATATCTCACCGGCGGAATATGCCAATCCCGGTCAGGTCGTCGTGATCATGGGGGATCTCTCGGCATACCAGGTGGAAACCACAGACCTGAGCGAGAAGGATATCCCTGCAGTGAGGATCGGTCAGACTGCAACCATCTATGTGGAGGCGCTCGATCAGGAATTCCCCGGACGCGTGATGGACATTGCCCGAATCTCGGAAACCATTGGCGGCGATGTCGTGTACACTGTGACAATTGCCTTCGATGAGCAGCCTCAGCGACTGCGCTGGGGAATGAGCGCGGATGTCCGAATTGAAGCAGAACAGTGATGTGAAGATGATCTCAAGAACGGTTGGATTGTTGTTAAGGTGTACCAGGATTGCCTTCCTGGCGATGTCCGCATTGCTATTAACGGGAAAAGTTGCTGGCGTAGGAGATGTTCGTGCCGCGCGTGCCGGGGAATCAAGCGCTTTCACTCGAGTCACCGCGTCCGCGGAGGTGATTCCAGCAAGCGAAAGCCGGGTAAGCACGGCAATCTCGGCGCCGGTGGAGGAGGTTCTCGTCAAGGAGGGCGATGAAGTAATCGCGGGCCAGCCCCTGGTTGAGATGTACTCGCCGGATCTTGAACTGGCAGTCACGGCGGCGGAATTGGCTTTGAAAGCCGCGGAATTGGACCTGGTGTACTGGATTCCAAGGCTGGACCGTCCGCCGGAAAGGCGACAGCAGGCAGAGGCGGAGACCGAGCAGGCCAGGAGGGGAGTAAAGAGAGCGCAGGCGGAATTTGCCCAGGCTACCATCCTTGCGCCCTTTAATGCGACCGTGGTCGAAGTGTCCGTGCATCCCGCAGAATTCGTCCAAGCAGGCCAGGCTGTGATGGTGCTGGGTGAACTTTCACATTTACAGATCCAAACCACCGACTTGAGCGAACGGGATGTGCCATTGGTCCGGGAGGGTCAACCTGCCAAAGTATTTGTGGAGGCTTTGGGCATCCATCTGGGCGGCAAGGTGATTCGAGTGTCTCCACTTGCCGAAACGGTTGGGGGGGATGTGGTCTTCCCGGTGCTCATTGAGCTCGATGAACAACCAAGTGGTTTGATGTGGGGCATGACGGCTGAGGTGGAAATACTGACCGAATAAGGGGATGAATTGCAGCGGTTCCGATCCTCTGCAACCCGAAAACACCTTTCGTGATTAAGCAGAAATCTTAACTCAACGACCCATCCATTCTTGAATTGAACGAGATATCCATAGAATCACTTTTCGCGCATTAAACATGGCAGGGAATGCATTTCGATGTTGGGGGAATTACCTTGGTTTACGCTCCCATGCGATATTCCTGATTGAGGAATTAAATCAATTCACGGATCTGATTGAGGATCCTGGATCACAAGAATGACCCGAGCTTGATCCTTAAAGACGTTAATGATGTTAAAGAACCTTAAAAACCTTAATAATTTATTCGATCGGCATAAAATCCCATCGCGATTCGAGCCCAAAACCTTGCAAAATTTTAAGAAAATTGGGGGGCCAAAACCCTTTACTTAATTCAAGTTATAGATACAATACAGATAAGAATGATGATTTACATGACAATTCATCATGTGATTGCATGAAACATGAAATCATCCTCCATGTGAATCGATTGATGTGCATGATCTGAAACAGGATCAACAGGAAAGAAGGATCAAAAGGAAACATCATGTATATATGTGTGTTGACCAGCGTGCCTGACAAGGACGACATCCCGTACGATCCCTCACCGTACATGAACGGATATCGCTGGAAGCAGCATCTTGTCCAGCCCAAATTTGTGGAACGGCAATTGCGCACCTTGATGGAAGAGGGTGTGGATGTATTTGTCAACTTGTGTGACGGAACGCCGGACGATCAACTTTCCGGCATCGGTCTGGTACGTTCATTGGAAAAACTGGGTGCGGCTTTTACCGGTGCCGATTCGAAATTCTTCGACCCCACGCGCGACGAAATGAAGAACGCCGCGCGGCGGGTGGGCGTTCCCACGCCGAATTGGATCTTCGTCAATCGCGCGGAGGACGCAGAGAAAGTGGTGAAACGACTGAACTTCCCCATGCTGGTCAAGCCGCCGCATGGCTTTGCCAGCGTCGGCATCCGCAGGAAATCACGGGTGTTGAACCTCCAGCAGCTGCGGGAACAGATGGAGATCGAGATCGAGGAATTCGGCCGGGCCCTGATCGAGGAGTTCATCGAAGGGCGCGAATTCACGTGTCTGATCACCGAGAATCCGGAAGATTCGCAGCAGCCCATCACCGTCAAACCGGTCGAATTCATCTTCCCGAAAGGGGAGTCCTTCAAGCACTACGATATGAAATGGGTCGATTACGCAAAGATGTCGGTCGTTGCGGTGTCCGATCCGAAAATCGAAAGGACCCTGCGCGACCAGACCACGCGCGTGTTCAAGGAACTCGGCGGCAATGGATATGCCCGTTGTGATTACCGCATGGATGCGGATGGCGTGATCCACATGCTGGAGATCAACCCCAATTGCGGAATTTTTTATCCGCCCAGTGAACCGGGTTCCGCGGATTTCTCGCTGCTCAACGATTCGATCAACCACAAGAAGTTCATGAAACTGCTCATTCGCAGCGCACAGAAGCGCCAGGCACGTGTTCTGGCGGAGAGAATGCTCAGGCGCCAGGGTCGCAAGCGGCTGGCGGAAGTCGAGCAGCTGGCTTACCCCTAACGTGGCAGGGACACGCACAGCGTGTCCCTGTTATTTTTTAACCAGGCTGGCACCCTCTGCAGGCTGGCAAACATAGATGGCGGTCTCCAGCCCGGACCGCTGTTTGTAATCTGCAGCGACCTTTCGAGAGAACTCTGCCGTCCTTTCCTTGATAACCAAAGCCACGGCACACCCGCCAAAGCCCGCGCCGGTCATGCGTGCACCGTAACACTCCTCCCGCAGGCGGGCACACTCAACCATCAGGTTTAAAGCGTCATTGGTCACTTCGAAGTCGTCGCGCAGACTGTCGTGGCTGTCATTGAATATTTTTCCAACCCGGCTCATATTCCCTGCCCTCAGGTGATCGATCGTCTGGAGAACACGATCGTTTTCGTAAATGACATGCCTGGCACGCATTCTTGCGGTTTCATCCAACCCGGAGAAACGGGTAGTTCGATCCTCGAAGTCTTCCACGGTTACGTCTCTTAACGCCCGTACGTTGAACCACTGAGCCGCCCGTTCGCATTGCTCGCGCCTCTCGTTGTATGCGGAATCCACCAGCCCGCGGCGGGTGGAGGTATCCAAAATGACTATGGCGATATCTTCCGGCAGGCGTACGTGGCGGTATTCCAGCGATCGACAATCGAGAAACAAGGCGTAACCGGCGCGCGAAGCCGCGCTGGCCATCTGGTCCATAATCCCGCATTTGACGCCGATCCACTCGTTTTCGGCTCTTTGTGCGAGGCGAGCCATTCGGGGCGCATCCCACTCGAACCCGGAGACTTCTGCAAAGGCGCGCGCGCAAGCCAGTTCAATGGCGGCGGAGGAGGACAATCCCGCACCACGAGGGACGTCGCCGGTCATTACTGCCTCAAACCCCTTCAAGGAATATCCTGCGGATATGAGGTGATGGGCCACTCCTTTGAGGTAATCCGCCCAACCCTTGCCGGGCGCAAGGGCATTCAGATCGAAGGCGGCTTCGCTGGACAGGTCCAGTGAACGGACGCGAACCATGGAATCAAGGCGGGGACGAAGTGCCAGCCAGATCGCCCGGTCGATGGCCATAGGCAGGACGAAGCCTTCGTTGTAATCCGTATGTTCCCCGATCAAGTTCACCCGCCCCGGCGCGCGTACGATGAATTCCGCTTTGGCGTTAAAATGGGTGGAGAAAGCCTGTTCGAGAAGTTGAAGATCCATATACGCGTTTATACCATAGCCGAGGACCGGTGACCGATCTCGAGTTGCTTGAGCGATATGAACCCGTTCTGCGCTTTGCCAGAAGCGAACGCTTTTTCCCCATGGCGGTCGAGCCCTATCTCGATCGCTGCTGGCTGTTCCCCAGCGGGCCGGCCGGCGTGGCGGAACTGGTCACACACCTGAGCCTGGCCGCGCCGCGCAAGCGCATGGGAAAATTGTTCAGTGAGCAATATTTTCTGCGATTTGTGAACGACCCGCTGAGCGATGCGGATGCATGGGTGTGGTGGGGCGTCCTCTCGGCGCTCGGCATTGGAGGTGCATGGTATTTTTTGGGCTCACTTGCAGTGGAGGTTGCCGTCGGAGCGGCGATGATCGCGGCCCTGATCCTGTTCATGGTCGCTTCGCCCATCCGTTTGAGGATTATCCCCGCCGCGCTGGCCGCCCTGTTCTTCATTGTGCTGGAGATCGCGCCGATCTGGTTCTTCCTCAAACCTCTCCCATACGTCAGCCTGGAGGTGGAATATTTGATTCTGCTGCCCATCTACCTGATGGTGCTGTTCTATCTCTCCGTGCGAACGATGAAGTTCATCCTCGATCACGTCATCCCGGAGGGCCCCGGGATGATCATGGACATCCTGTCCCAGGCCACCGAGAAGATCGCTCGTGAATCGTACTGGCAGTACGAGGAAATTTTGGAAATGAATCCACAGCCGGTGTACTACGGGCGGGTCTTGCGCCAGCAGGATGGGGACCAGAACCAGTGGACCATCCTGCAATACCATTTCTTCTACGCCTTCAATGACTGGCGGCTGGCAGCCAACGGTATGAATCACCACGAGGGGGATTGGGAAATGGTCGCTGTGTATTTAAAGAACAGGCACCCCTATGCGGTGTTGTTCTCGCAGCATGGGGCTGGCAACATCGAAAAATGGGAATCGGTTCTGAAGGCGGTGGACAAGCAGGGGAATCCGACCACACATCCCGTGGTGTACGTGGCGCTGGGATCGCATGCGAATTACAGCAAGCCGGAGGTGATCCGTTCCCCCAGCATGTACAAGCCAGGCAGGCTGCAGCGCTTCCTGTACTGGCTGGATGGCTTGATCCACTACCTGTTCATGTGGTTCAACCCGAGCCAGAAGGCGCGCCAGATCGCGCTCAAGGAATTGCAGTCGAAACGGACCAAATTCCTGGCCGAGGATGCATTCGTCTACATGCGCGATGAGATGGATCATTATGTCGTCAGTCTGCCGATGGAGATCGCCTCCGGAGATGGCTTTCGGGTGGGATTTCAGGGGGATAACCTGCGCGAAGGCGTGGTGAAATCCAGCAGCTTTCTCAAACGGATTATGTCGGATCGGAAGACTTCGCGGCCCAAGGTCCGCGAGTGGAAGCGGGTGCTGCTGGATCCCGAACCGGATTGGGTACAATACAAGGGTTTGTGGGGGGTGAAAAGCATTCTGCAGGACGAATCCGGTCCCCCCGGCCCAAAGTGGGATCGTCCAAGTAAGGGGCAGGCTGGAGTTAGGGAACGCATGCGCTGGGGGCGGCCGCTGGAGTGGCTGGCGGAGTTGGAGAAATTGACTCAAGAGTTTCATCAAGCAACTGGTCCATAGAACCAAAGGAGAACCTTATGTCCGTTTCACAAGTATTGGAAGTGGCCATCGGCCTGATTTTCGTATATTATGTCCTGGGGTCCATGGTCTCATTGATCACGCGCCTGATCAACGAAATGCTCGAGACGCGCGGCATCGCGCTGGAAAGGTATTTGAAGAAGATCGTGGGGGATCAAAAGCTTGAGGACCTGATCAACCTGCCACAGATGCGCGCCCTGCGCCCAATCCGCTATAAGAACATGTTCAGCGTCTTCGGGTCGGTCACCGTGCCGAAGAAGATCGAGAAGATCCCGGTCGCGACCCTGGTGGATGCCTACTTCGACATGACCGGAATGACCGGCAACAAGAATCAGAACCTGAACCTGCTGCAGCTGGCTGAATTGGTGGACAAATTGCCCGAGTCCGAGGGCAAGCAGGCGTTCATCCGTTGGATCAACCAGGGTGTGACCAGTATCGAGGACCTGCGCGCCCGCACCACCGCCTATTTCACCGGCTTGCTGGACCAGGCGGCAGCCACGTTCAAAGCCAATGCCCGCAGTTTCGTCATTCTGCTCTCGGTGGGGTTCACGGTCTTGTTCGGGACCGACAGCATCC
>Ga0194126_10002690_pt1 | contig 28688 bp, 19 predicted proteins | sample TA2KigC150mmetaG_FD_148641 | JGI IMG/M metagenome (GOLD analysis project Ga0194126, IMG submission 148641) | Freshwater microbial communities from Lake Tanganyika, Tanzania - TA2015035 Kigoma Deep Cast 150m | ecosystem: Environmental > Aquatic > Freshwater > Lake | place: Tanzania: Lake... | reverse complement strand
CTCTTGTGCTTTTCGGTCAGTTTCTCCTGCTTTGAGTTGGCTTTCGAGAACTGGGCCTAGGTTGATCGCCTGGTTAAGTAAACGGTAAAACAGCAATCCACGTGAATTGGACGTTCGGCGATTGAAGCGGAAGGTGTACTCGTCCAAGTAATAATCCAAGTGAGAGTGTCGCACCGCACCTTGATGAGTGCCCAACAGCCATCGCTTAAGCAGCGACGCTACCAGGTTGACCAACGGCAGTAGATTGTCACCCAGATCGGGATGCTTCTGAACCACACGGTGCTGGTAACCCAACTCTGTCAGACCGTTGTATCCACGCCAGCCATTCGGTGGTGCGGCGGGGCATGGCCTAAGCGGAAGTCCGAGGTCCGAGGTCCGAAGTCCGAAGGGCGTGAGTCAATTGAGCCGATTCTGAGCCGATTGGGGTGGTGGCGGTCATGCGGTCTTGCGTCTGGCTGCTGGTGAGCCTTGCCCCCTTTGCCCCTTGGTTGCCCCTTTCTGGGGGGCGGTGGCTTTTCGGGTCTTTGGCACCTTTGACACATTTCTGGCACTTGCCGGCTTCTTTGCGGCTGGCCGGATTGGCGGTTGGCTGGTGTCCTGTTTGTCGGGTTTCTGTCGGGTTTGGGCATGAGCCATTTGAGCCATTTCTGAGACATTTGCAGATTCCTCAGCCGATGAGCCCATTGAGCCTGTTGTGAGCCCTTTGCCCAGCGCGGGCCGGTCTGGGATGGATGGCCGATTTGGCCGATTTCTGGCCGATTTCATCTTGGGTGCCACTGGCCGATTTGGCTGATTCTTGGCCGATTTGTCGCATGAGACGTAACGAGCGCCACGGCCAACCGTGCCGACTTTCCGCTGACGAAGTCGTGGGCCAGGTCCACCTGGTCGAAGAGGTTGCCCTTGAAGATGCGGTAGAAGGGGACGGGCCGGGCGATTTCGGTGCCGTGGAAGTGCATGCAGCGAACCTCGGCGCTGGGGAGGAATCGCTGGGGGTTGCGACCAAACAGCAGGACGGCGGCCTTGGTGGGCTGACCGTTCAGCAGGAGGTTGAGATGCGTCAGGACATCAGCCATCGCTGCGCCTTCGGCCAAAGGAAACTGCCGTTCCTCCCTGGCCCGGCGGACGAAGGCGGCGACGGCCCGGTCATCGAGGTCGTCCAGAGTGGCATCGAGACACGGCTGTTCCTCGAACGGGCGATCCTGCACCAGGCCCTTTGCGAATAGATGTTCGACGAGGCTGGCGCTCAACGCGGCAGTGAGTTCGGCGATGGTGGAGAAGCGCCGCCGGATGAGCTGGTTGCCGGCCTTGCGGACCAAGGCGCGCATCTTGGGGTGGCGCAATTGGTCGTCCGCGCCCTTGACGAACACTAGGCGGGTTTTGCCTTGGACCGTGGCGCGGTCGAATTCACGCTCTGTCGGTGAAATACCTTCGGCGTCCTCGAAACCATAGTCATTGCCGAACAAGCCGAGATACACGTCTGCCGCATCCACCTCGGCCAGGTAGAGTTCGTCGGCCCGGCGGTTGGAGGCTGGCACGTCCTCGAAGAGAAACACGTCGAAAAAGCGGCGCAACAGCGGGTCGTGGTCCACGAAGTCGCGGATCGTCCGGCGTTCGGCGGCCAGTTCTTTCTGGACGGAGCTGATGAAGAGGCGGAGGCGGGTCATGGTCACTTGGTTCTCGTCCCTCGTCCCTTTGCCCCTGTCCCCGGCAGTTCGTCGCCCAGCAACCACGCGATGACCGGTTGCCAGTGCAACGGCTTGGGCAGAGGCGTGCCCGGCGGCAGCGTGTCGAACGTGAGCAACAACGGGAGCACATCAGGATATTCAACCGCCGCGGACGAGAGGGCGCGGACTTCACGTTCGTAGGTGGCGGGGTCGCTGACATCGGTGCAGACCTGGATCAAGGTGGCGTTGCCTTCGGGATCGCGCGCGAAGAAATCCACCTCGTGACCATCGCGGGTGCGGACGTACTCGGTTTCACAGCCGCGCCGTTCCAATTCGAGCAGGACGACGGTTTCGAGGGCGTGGCCGAGATTGGCGCGACCGGTTCGCTCGTAAAGCGAGATGAGGCCGGGGTCAATCGGATACGCCTTGCGGGGATTGACCATGCGCTGACGTTCGGAGGCCGTGTGCAGAGAAACGGTGCGCACGAGGAAGGCGTCTTCCAGGTGGGCGAGGTAATCGTGCAAGGTGTTTTTGCCGACCGGCAGGCCCTGGGATTTGAGGCTGTCGAAAAATTTCTGCACGCTGAATGTCCCGGCGGGATTGCCGAGCAAGTGGCGTTGCAGCCAGCGCAGCGCGGCGGGATTGCTGACACCGTGCCGCTCGATCACGTCGCGCAGAATGGCCACGTCCACGTAGGTGCGCAGCAGACTGGCGCGGTCGCGCGCGGGGGCGCCTTGCGATTCGGGGAATCCGCCCTCGGCGAGATACGCACGGAAGTGATTATCAAGTGCCGAACGGGTCGCCTTGGGCAGGCTATCCCAAGAGGAGGCGGGTTCAGCGCCACGATGGCGCAAGGCCTCCCGCAGACTGAACGGATGCACCAGCACTTCCATGGCCCGCCCTCTCATGCTGGTGGCCACTTCGCGGCTCAACAAGCGGGCGGAGGAACCGGACAGAAAGAGTTCCACCTTCTCCGTGTCCAGCAAACGCCGGACGAAGGTTTCCCAGCCGGACACTTCCTGGATTTCGTCGAGAAAGAACGTAACCTGTTTGGAGTCGCGCCGCGCCGGGTGCAGGCTGAAGTATTCCTCCACGACCAACTGAAGTTCGTGGGCCGTCATTTCCGCGAGCCGCTCGTCCTCGAAGTTGAAATAGAGGAGCGCGTCGCGCGGGGTGCCAGCCTTGAGCCGGTCGGCGAGGCATTGCCACAGGAAAGTGGTCTTGCCGCTGCGCCGCATACCGATCACGGCCATCGCCTTGCCCTTGATGCCGGGCAGATGGACATCGCGCCGGGTATGCGCCGGCACGGGTGCGGCGAGCGCATCGGTGATCTTCTGCCGGATGACCGCCTTAACTTGTCTTTCCATAGGGGAGAAGTTGAGGCGTAGTTGTCTTTATTAAAAGGAGAAAGTTCACAGGACGGGCAGCAGCAGGTAAGCGCCGAGGATGTCCACCGGCAGAACGGGTTCGATGCGGACTTTGGCCTTAGCGCGTAATGCCTCGCGCACCCGCTCATGCGCCTCCAGTTGAAGACTGGCACGCTGGGTGGCCATTTTCTCCAGCGCAGGCTGCAGTTCGGGCAAGCCGCCCAGCAGCAACGGGAGTTGCTGATCCACGAGCGTTGAATTGAGGTTCGCGTCCGGCCGCGCGCTGAGGAGGGCTTCGGCCTGGTCACTGTCAATCCATTGGGGGGATTGTGCGCTGCCATGGAAAGCCAAGGGACGGGGCTTCCCAGTCAGAGTGTGTTGGGAGGAACCCGGGGGCCTTCCGTGTTCTTGTGGCCAAATTCGCTTGGTGGGCCTGCCACCTTAACACTATGCCTTGACAGTTGTGATGCGCATGGAGCTGTGATGGAAATCCCCGCTGGAAGCACGGCCGGGGTAGGCTTCCTGTATCCGGGTGCGGACTTCTCCGGCTTGGCGACCGACCTGACAGTTGGCGGAGGATCTCGGTTGCGATTTACTCTCGCAAAGGACCCAGGCAACGGGAGCCTGGAGGTCGATGTCAGGAACAGCACAGGTAACGCGCATGCGACCATCCCTTTGACGGGAAGGGGACTGTACGACCTTCCGTTCGATTCGTTTATTGGCGACAGTAGCGTGTTCGCTGATGCCGAAGAGCTGATTGCGGTGATGACATTCACGGCTGGGGACCTCGCGGTTTCTGCACAACTGTCGGACATTCGAGTCATCGCATCAACACAACCAACTCATGTGCGGCTCTCGTGGGACACCCGTTCGGGGGAGGTCTACTTCTTGCAGTATTCAGAGTCCTTTATTGCAGGCACGTGGATGCCCCTTCTCGGACCAATTGCAGGTGACGGCTCGCGTTTTCGAACCGAGCCCCAGCCACTTGGCGAAGCTGCGCCGAGGTTCTACCGGGTGCTCATCACGAATGGCCCATGAGGCTCACACACATGGGGGGCGAGGCAACCCCGGAACGTGCGTCCCCTCGCAGCGTTGATCACGCACGGTCCGCAAGAGTGATTGTTGCAGCAGTCTCTCCATCGCCATCTTCTCACCCCGCCCTCCCCGCCGGACTTGAACCTGCGCTCGTCAGGCGGTTTTCGGCGCCGAAATGTTTGGCGATTGTTTGGTGTTGGTGCTCTCGTGTTGCTTCGGCAAGGCTGCGGGTCGGCGAGACAGGCCGCGGTGGGCTGGGCGATGGGCTCGCGGGGTCCGCAGCGCCGACCCCCAGAAGGGCAATGGTGCCGAAGGCGGGATCGGATGCGCCGGGATGGGCTTCTTCAAATGGATCAAGCAGCATTTGCGTATCAAAGCCTTCTACGGCACTTCCGGGAATGCCGTGCGCATCCAAGTCTGGACTGCCATCTCGGTCTACGTCGTGGTGGCCATTGTCAAAAAGCGGCTGTGCCTCCCGGCCAGCCTCTACACCATTCTACAGATTGTGAGCCTGTCACTTTTCGAGAAAACGCCCATTTTACAGGCGCTTTCTCAACAAACACCGTCCCCCCAATATGCCTGACCATCACAATCAGCCCTGTTTACCGGGGTTTTAACCCGGACACTAGTGATGTTCCCTATGTTCACTGAACTGTCAGTCCGCCGCGCGCATACTCGACCAGTCGCAGGTAGTCCTCCTGGCGGGCTTTCCATTGGGCTGTGCGTTGCGCCCGGGAAAGCGTGCGAATGGGGCCTGATCCCATCGGTATGACAATGCCCTGCATGGTGTGGGGCATGTAACAGGAAGTCGAATTGAGGCTGAAGATGCCCACTTTGGGCTGGTCATACATGTGGCAGTGAAGACACGTCTGAACCACAGATTGCTCCCGGCCAAACGCTCTGAGGCGTTTGCCCACCACGCTCACACCCGATCCGGCAAACACCAGGCCGGAGGCCACCACGGGCGAACTGATGGTGCGGTCGCGCAGCTCCTGATTGAGTTCCCAGTTGATGCGGCCCGTTTGCGGATCCACACCGGTCACGCCACGCGCCCGGCTGGTGAAGATCAACTCGCGCCGTCCATCCGCCGCTTCATGCACACAGGGCGTTCCGAAGCCAGCGAAAGTCGTCGAACGCTCGAGTTGCCAACGAGTCTGCCCGGTCTTGCGATCGACTGCGATGAGGAAACTGTTGCCGGCCTCGGTCGATTGTTCGTTCGGATCCAACTTGAGATCATCCTGCTCGTTGGCCAGGACGACCAGATCCTCGTACAGAATCGGCGAAATGCCGCTGCCTGATTGCGCCACGAACGGTCCCAGGTCACGCCGCCACAATTCGCGGCCGTCCAAATCCAACGCCAGCAAGACGACCTCTTTGGGCGTCGTCCATGTCACAACGACACCCGCGGCATCCACCGCCGGCGTGGCCGTGGCATAGCAGTTGTCCCGGTGCTGCGCGTAAGTTTGCGAGGCATATTCGCGCTGCCACAGTACACGCCCATCCGCGCCGTGGAGGCACAGGACGAAGCGCTTTGCGGTCGCCGGTTCGGCGCTGGTGACGAAGATCCGCTCGCCCCAAACCACCGGCGACGAATGGCCAATGCCCGGCAGCTTGACGGTCCAGTTGTAGTCCCGCGCGGTCCATTTCGCGGGCACCGTCACCGCTTCACTCAGGCCGCTGCCATTGGGTCCGCGGAACCGGCTCCACTCCCCCTCCGTAGCCTCAGCCGTGGATGCCACAGCGAGGAGTGAAACCCAGCGGATTATGACTCGCGGCGTCATACAGGTTTGCTTGAAAGTCGTCGCCAGTGTAGCAACGGGTGTTCGAGCTGCAATCGTCTTCGCGGGCAAGCGGTTCGACGTGATGAGCGTGCGCCGGTGGCGGGAGACGGTGTTGGGCGGGAAGACAGGATAAACAGCATTCACCGGATGTTCATCTGAAGGGCCAGTTGCCTGCTCTTCATCCTGTCCATCCAGTTAATCCTGTTAGGGTTTGCCCGGCCCGCTACATGGGACGAGCGCCTCGACCACCGTTCCCATCCGCGGTCGCCTCCTGACCGGCCCTGCTGCAGGCTACGAGCGTGTTCCCGGGCAGGTGGGCTTGGCGCCCACCTGCCCCCGAAGGCCGGCCAAGCGCTCGGCCGGGAACAATTTCCCCGGCTTTTTGCCTTCCACAGGCCCGCCTGTCCGGGCACACTTCGGCCACGTCGAAAAAGCAAACTCCAATAGGTTCACTATGAAATCTCCTTTGTCTGCACTAAACCATTATCGGGGCGGCGTTCCCCGGTTCGGTCCACTTCCCCGGTCGCTCGGCGCGTTCCTCGCCCTCCTGGCGCCGCTGGCGGCCTGCGCCGCGAGCGTGACTCACTACGGCGTCCTCAAGGGAAAGAGCTACAGCCAAACCAGCGCGGCCGCCCCCGCCACGGCCGAGAGTTTTCAGATTTACTCCTTCGTGCGGGCCGTGGCCGAAGGAACGGTGTTGGTGGCCATGGCCCAACCACCGGGTCAACCCATTCCACTGATCCTAGGCAACGCGGACGATCCGGCGCTTTTCGAGGCGTCCATGGCTCTGAGCTCGTCCGCCGAACTCGAGTCGGCATATCCGAACGGCACCTATTCGTTCACGTTCTACACGCTGACCGGCCAAGAAAGCCCGGCGTTGACCTTGACTGGCGACTCGTACCCGGACATACCCGTTATGAACAACTATGCGGCGGGCCAGAGCCTTGATGCGGCGCAGGCTTTCACCATCGGATGGAACCCAGCCACCCAACTGACCGCGACCGACTTCATCATGGTCGAGGTATCGCAGGACGGCGACACGCTACTGGACAGCCCACCGCCCTGGGAGGCTGGCGCGTTGGCGGGCACGACCACAAGTTACACCATTCCGGCAGGGACCTTGGACCCGAGTGGAAGCGATCCGGAAGTGAGGATTAGCTTCATCAAGGTCACGGCGCGGAACACGGCGGCGCTTGCTGGGGCGACCGGAGTGAGCGGGTACTATCGCACGACGGACATCACGTTGCAGTTCAAGGGAGGGGGCACTGGGGGCGATACCACCCCCCCGATGCTGGTAACGCCTTTTCCGCAAGTGGGGGCAATCAATGTGGCCGCCAACGTGTCGGTGACCTTCACCTTCAGCGAGGCGATGCAGCCCAGGCAGGACATTTTCTGGACGGGCGTGGCCAGCCCGGCATCCTTCGCCTACGCGTGGTCTCAGGACGCCAAGACACTCACCTGCGTTTATGCGGGCGGATTCGCGCCCGGAGCCACGATCCTCTGGCAACTCCAGCCCACCGGGTTCGCGGACTTAGCCGGCAACGCCCTGGCGGCGGTTCAGAATGCCGGGATGTTCATCGTGGCGACGGGTGGCACCTCCGGTTGCAGCAATGACTTGGAGCAACAACCGAAAACCTTCACCCTCGCTCGCTACGCTGCGTTCGTCCAGGCAACTGCCGGAGCGCCGATCCCGCAGCCGCAAACCCCCGAGGGCGATCCGGCGGCGGCCTTCTACGCCACGTTCAGCCCAACCAGTTACGGCGGGAACCTGACCGGCGCTGAGGCCGGCCTGCCGAGCGGCCAGGTGCGCACGCTGACCGGCCTGTCGGGCATGTATTTCTATTCCCAGATGTTTTCGACCGTTGCCCAACTCGAAGCCGCCTACCCTGCGGGCAGTTACACCGCGCGGTTGTTGCTCGCCGGCGGCGGCAACACGAGTCAATCGCTCAGCCTCGGCGCCGGTCCCAACGACCCGCACTGCGCCAACTTCGATGCCGCCCAGGCGGTGAACGCCGCCGCCGACTTCGTGCTTCGCTGGGACGCGCTGGCCAGCGCCGGCCCGAACGATCGCCTCGAGCTGGTGATTCACGGAGATCAGGGCACCGAGGTGTTTCGCCTGCCCGATGAGTGTGCCACCCCCGCCAAGCCGCTGGCCAACACCGCGACCTCCGCCACCATCCCAGCCAACACGCTCCAGCCCGGTCGCACCTACGCCGCCGACCTGACCTTCATTCGTGTCTCCGACAGCAAGACCGGTGGGTCTCCGAGCTTCAGCGCCTTCGGCGGCTACGCGAAGACGACGCACTTCACCGTCAAGACGCTGGGTGGCGGCGGCCCGAACGATCCGCCGAGGATCGATGTCGTGCGGATCACCCAAGATCGCCACCTCGAGGTCGAAGTGACTGGCTCGGCCGGCCGCACGCTCACGCTCCTGGCCACCGAGAACTACAACGCCTGGACTCCGGTCGGCACCGCCACGGCCCCCGCTATCGGCCGGGCCGTGATTCGCGACTCGAACCTGGCGGCCAAGACGTTCCGCGCCTACCGCGTGCGATCGGAGTAAAGCGGGTCGGGCGACCCGCGCTCGGCAAACCGATGTCCCGCGGTGAAGGGATAGCCGGTGAGATCCAAGAGCGCCAAGGCGTTTGCCAAGGGAAATACCAAGCCGGAGAAGAAAAACGGAGGAAAGCGTCAGATCCACCCTCTCCGCCGCGTAGAGGATGGTATGAGTAGCCGAGCCATTCCGGCTCCCAACTCGATCCCCAGCCATCGGGGATTGGGGTTCGAGGCTTACAACCCCTGCTCCGCCGCCCGCTCCCTTCCGTGCCCAACTGAAGTCAGGCCGTGGGGTCAGCCTCATCGCAGCTCCGCGGTTGCCCATGCTCACCTTCCGTGGCGTGCCCGAGAACGGTATCCGCGCTGTCCCCGAGGCGCTCCTCCACACACCGCGGCCCCAGAGCCAGCTCACGAAGGCCGTCCGCCAATGAACCGCCATGCAAACGAACACCAGCCGGATCCGGTTTGACGAGTTGTTTCGCGTCGCTACCGGGCATGTCCCCTTCGCCTACCAGTGTCGGCTGGCCTGCGGCCCGGAGGCCGATCTTCAGAAGCCCGACACGCTCGGTCGCCACACACCTTGCGAGTCGCGCCTGATCGACATCCCAACCGGGTTGGGCAAGACCGCCGCCGTCGTCCTGGCCTGGCTGTGGAACAGACTCCAAGGGGGGAAGGAAGAAGGGAAAATGGAGAAGGGAAAAGGGGCGTGGCCGCGCCGGCTCGTCTATTGCTTGCCCATGCGCACGCTGGTCGAGCAGACGCGGGACAACGTCTTTGAATGGCTAGTGCGCCTCGCGTATGCCGCCGCACCGGATCATGAGACGGTGGCCAAAGCCAGGGCGCGGTTGTCCAGCCAAGCCCAAGAACGCCTGAAACGGGACGAGAGCGAACTCCGGCGGCACACCGGCGAACTGGCCGCTGCCCGGACCGACCTCTTATGGCTCGTTCAGCACTCCCCGGTGATTCTCATGGGTGGAGAAGAGCCAGACCGCAACGATGCGTGGGACATCCACCCCGAACGGCCCTCCATCTTGATCGGCACTCAGGACATGCTGCTCTCCCGCGCCCTCAATCGCGGCTACGGCATGAGCCGGTACCGTTGGCCCATGCACTTCGGCCTGCTGAACAACGATTGCCTGTGGGTAGGAGATCGCCACTCCCTTCAGTCGCGAAAAGCGAGGTTGCCTGGGTTCACATCCAGCAGGTGGATACCCACCGCGTCCAGTTCGGCGAGGACGTGTTTCACTTCTGGCCACCGCTCGCCGAACCTCTCACTCCGGTCGGCTTCCCAGTCCGCCCATGCTTCATCGGGGAACTCCGGCGGTGCATCCAACCAGGCGCCCGCGAAATCGAGCAGGTACGGCCTCGCCACCACCGTCATTTCCAGCGCAAGCAGCTCACCATCCACCCAGACCAGTTGAGGCACCGAGAAACCTCGCAAGCGTCGCACGCCGGCTTCCCGCAGGCGCAGGTAAACCTCGACTTCGCGACGGTGAAGTTCCGGCTCCCGGTGAATCTTCAGCGCGGAAGCGCCGCCTTTGGTGTTGTCTTGGGCGAGCCACACGCTACCGTGAATCCCGGCACCGAGCGCTTCGCCCAGCCGCAATCCTCTGCGAGCCGCATAGCGCCGAGCGGACTCAACAACGTCACGAAACATGCGAATCTTGACTTCCAACGGCGGGCATTCCGCGAGGGTGCGAATGCGGCTTGTTCTGAACGACGCCACTTTCGCCATCAGCCAGATGGGGCCGGACTACCTGTTGTTGGAGGCGCCCGTCGCGCAACCTCCGGGCCGCGGACGCATCGAGCTTCAGGTGGACGACTCGCGGCGTACTTGGGAAGTGGACCTGCCGCAGGGTATCCGGGCGAACGGCGAGCGGGTGCAAATAGGGACTCCAACCACTGCCTAGCCAGGAGCCAGTTACCCTGCCCAGATGGAAAGGGGCCGTGCCCGACGAGGGCGCGGAAGACGACCTGTGTGCTCGCACAGGCTGGAAAACAGCCTGAACGACATCAAGGCTGCCGCGTTGCCGGAGATGCCGGGGGCAGCTCATTGGCTGGACCTTTGGCGAGACGGAGGAAATGTGCGAGCAATTTCTCCGGATGGCCAGCGGAGGGTCGAACAGCGACAAGAACCACGGTTTTCTGACTGCACCATGAAGCCCATACCCCTTCCCGGCTGCGCGCCCACACCCCTCGCGCACTACCTCAAGGCTCTCGGCGTCCTGCGCCTGCTCGCCGAGCAACTCCCGTCCGAGCTGCCCCTGCCCGAGATCCGCTTCCATGCCGAGGACTGAACCCATGAACCCCCACCGTCTGCCACTTCCCGGCTGCGCCCCCATCCCGCTGGGGCACTACCTCAAAGCCCTCGGCATCCTCCGCCTCGTGGCCGAGGACTGCGAGCATGGCGACCCTCCCGCCACCGGCGAGCGCTTTGCGCCATACTCGTATTCGCAGATCGTGATCCTGAACGGTTTCTTACGAATATGAACTTCGACGAGTCCTTTGAGGCTGTCACCGGTCATTCGCCTTTCCGCTGGCAACGGAGGCTTTTCAAGCGCTTGGCGAGTGGCTCGGTTCCGCGCCGGTGTGACCTTCCCACGGGCCTCGGAAAGACGTCCATTATCCCAATCTGGGCTTTGGGACTGGCTAACGAGCCAGCAAGCTCGTCGCCCAGCTCACGGCTGCCCCGTCGCCTGGTTTACATCGTGGACCGAAGGGTGGTGGTGGACCAGACGACCGACGAGGTCGAGGCGCTTCTTGCCGAATTCATGCAATGGACAGCCACGCCGGATGCGCCTGAGCTTCAACCGCTCGCGAAGAACTTCATGACTGCAAACTGCGCGGGCGGTGGCGAACCATTCACTGTGTCCACACTGCGCGGCCAGCACGCGGACAACCGCCGTTGGCTGGAAGATCCGACGCGGCCGGCGGTCATTGTCGGCACCGTGGACATGCTGGGCAGCCGGCTGCTGTTCTCCGGTTACGGTGGGTTGGGGCGCTATTCCCGCAGCCTACACGCAGGCTTCAAGGGCGGCGTGGTCGAAGACTCTGACAAACGGGTAGCCGACGTGGTAGATGCCAACCGCTTCCGCCGGGTCGTGCTGCGTCCGTCGGAGCATGGCTGGGAAGCGACCGAGTTGCGCGAAGAGGCCTCCGGCCAGCCATTCGGCCTTTACGAGTCCCTTGCTGATGCCAAGCGCAAGCTGGCCCCCGCGTTGGGGCCTGGCGTGAAGCTCCTCCACATCTCTGGCGGGGACACCGAATCCGATCTCGACTCCGAGGAGTTGCCTGAACCCGGCCAGAGGACACCACCATGATCCTCCAGCTTGAAGTCACATTTACCGCCGGCCACTTTTACGGAGACGAATGGCCGCCTGCGCCCGCGCGCCTCTTCCAGGCGTTGGTCGCCACCTCGCATCAGGGGGCGTATGGCCTGATCCACCAGCCCAAGCGCGACGAAGCCGCTCCGCTGGTTGGAGCGGCAGCCGCCGCCCACCATCCTCGCCCCCGAAGCCGTTCGCCAGCGTGATCGCCTCGTCAACTACGTGCCCAACAACGACGACGAGTTCGGCGAGAACGCCCACGTGCGGACCGACAAGAGCCTAGGCGCTTGGTTCTTCCCCGCACCCTCAACTGTGACCTTCCGCTGGGAGCTCGGCGGCACCGCTGAGGACCGTCGAAGCGGCGACACCCTCTGCGCCCTGGCTCCGCTCCTGACCTGCTTGGGCCGCACCGTGGACCGGGTTCACGCCATCGGCCACACACTCGCGACAGTCTCGGCAGACCAGGCGAACGGACGCCGGTGCCGGCAGCCCCACGAACACGACGGCGGCCGGTGGCTGGCACCCGCGCCGGGTTTCTTGGATCTGCTCAACCGCCGCTTCCCGCGCTCCGTCACTGATGAGCCACCCGACTTTACAAACACCAGGCAGGTGGACTACACCGCGGATGACATGCTCCGTTTCGATGCGCCCATCGCCGTTTTCGAGATGCTGCGGCTCGATGCGGACAAAAGACTCGCCTTCGCTTCGCGCGACCTCCGTCAGCCCGCCGGCATGGTTCGCAACGCCATGTTGCAGTGGGCAAACGCCAACCCCGCGGTCCAACAACATTTTGGCGTAGATCGAATCGCCCGCCTCCTGCAAGGCCACAAATCGGCCACGAGCCGGGAGCGTTCCGAAGGCGGGAACTTCGCCGTGGTCCCGCTGCCCAGCATCAACCCGCCAGCGTTTACCGCGGATGGATGGATGCGGCACGTTGCCTTGCTCGGTTTTGGCTTGGCGTCAGACACCGACCGCGAGTTGCTCGATGACTTGTCTCGCGGCCTACACGGTGCCGAGGTGCACGACAACGGCGCTGCGCGAGGAGAACTGCGCCTGCTTACCCCGCGCGAACAAGAACGCGGGGTGCTGCGGCACTTCCTTGGCCCGGCTCGCCGCTGGCGGAGCCTTACGCCAATCGTGCTCACGGGCTTCACCCGTCGCGGGCGATCAGCCGAGACCTGCTTGGCGAGGGCCTTCGCGCAGCAGGGTTTTGCCCAGGAGAGCATGATGAACAACCTCTCCGCGCTCCTCGGAGCGCGGCCCCGTTGAAGCGGCGCCTTCTCCATTCTCCATTCTCCATTTTCCATTTCCCACCGCGCTCCTCGGAGCAAGAACGGGCGTAAGGACTACCGCCAAGCGGCCCTGCTGCCTGGATATGGTGACGCTGTTGCGAAAACAATGAGCCGACCAACCGCCCGAGCTCGCCACCGCCCAGGTCAGATCCGCCCGCCCAGAATGTCCAAACTCCAGCGCTGGCTTTCTAACCGGCCTACTGCCTACATTCTGGCCGGCTGAACATAGGATTCCACCGCCCGCCTTCGCGCCTGCACCGACCTGGTAGGGTAAGCGCACTGCGCCATCCCTATCCCTACTGCGTCGTCCAGCTCGCTCACGCCCGAGGAGCTGGGACACCCAGCCCCACCCCGGCTTAGGGCGTTTGGAGGAGGCGATAGAACCGCACGGGCACCTGGAGTGCTCGGGGATCTGGCAACAGGAGCTGCGTCGCGGCGGCACGGTTGGTGGAGACGCCTTCCCACGTGACCAAGTTTGTCGAGGCCTGCAAAATGTAGTTCCAGTCCGGCGCAACCTCGGCTTTCACCACGAAACCCGTGTCGCCAAACCCGAGCGGCACCAAGAAAGGCGGTCGCTCGATGGGAGTAAGGTAGACCCGCACGTTGTCGAGTCCCCAACTTTCTATGCCCAAATCCGGCGCCAATCCACTGCCCAAGAAGTTCAGCACGAGCGAATCGGTTATGTGCGGGAAGCTGTAGACGTGGCGATAGACACTGTCCATCACGCCCACGCCGACCACCATGAATCCGAGAGTGTTGGTCTCCGAGGCGCCGCTCAGGGCAGGGTTCATGGCCCCGGGAAAGGCGCCCGGAAAGGCCTGGCCTGCGGCCACGCTGTTAGCCGGGCCGTTGTTGAAGGTCGAGTTCACCAATTGCAGGCCACCTCCAACGTTCACCTCCCAACGGTCCGGACCGTCGTTGGTGCTGTTCCCGTCCCAAGAGCCGAGCACGAACTGGTCAAAGACGAGTGTGGCGGCGGCGTGGGGGGGCAGGTTGCTGAGGGTCAGGGTCACGGTCTGGTTGCCGAACGCGCCGAGAAACCGGCGCGCTCCGACCGGGCTGGTCTCGGCTCGATCGACCGACCAGGCTGAGCCGATGACGTCCTCGAAGTCGTTGGCGTACACGAGCGAGCCGTAGTTGGCTTCCTGCGCGGGGTGGACGGCGAGGTCATAGAGGACCGGAGTGGCGCCCGCGACGGCGCTCTGGAGGGTGACCTCGACTTCGAGATACTTGCCCGGCGGCGTGGCGTGCAAGGGCACACCGCTGGCGACGGTTTCCCAAACCGACCAGGTCTGCTGGTTGTTGGAACTGCGCACGCGCACCCGCAAAGAAGTGCCGGGCGGCTCGTCGCTCTCCCAACCGACCATGCCCCAGGGCGTGTTGAGCACCTTGGCGTTGTGCCGGACGATCCAGGTGCCGATGCGTGTCGTGGTGTTGCGCGCCACGTTGCCGGTCATGTCGCTGTAGCCGTAGTGGTAGCCGCCGCTGTTGGCGCAGACGATCCGCTTGGTCAGGTCCACTTGGTCGCGCGCCGGGTCGATACGGCGGATGAACTCGTCCCCCAGACCGAGCACCCAGACTTTGCCGGCGTGATCGACGGCCACTCCCGTAGGCTGGCTGCCGGCCGGGACGATCGCCTTCAGGACGCCGTCGTTCGACCAGCGGGCCACGGTGCCCGGGGCGGAGTTGGCCACCCACACATCCCCGTCGTCGGTGATGGCGATACCGCGGGACTCGTGGATGCCCGTCACCGTCCACTCCTTGGCAGCGGTCAGGGCGTTGACGCGCGAGAGGCGCGTGTCTTGCCAGCCGCTGACGAAGATGTGGCCCTGCCGGTCGGCATTGATGCCGTAGCTGAAATGGCCCAGCGGCACGGTGGCCAATGCGCCCGTGGCCGGATCGAACCGCAAAACCCAGCCGCGGTCGTGGCTCGAGGCCCACAGGATGCCGTTGGGGTCGAGCACGGCGCCATAGGTGCGGTGGTTGAGCGGGGCGACGCCGACGATGCGAAGAATCTGCCCGTTGGCGCCACTGATGTAATAGAGCTTCTTCGAGTCGAGCGTCCCGACCCAGCAATGGCCTTGCGGATCCACCGCCACCCCGCGCGGCCCGGGATCGCCCCAGGAGTTGTAGTAACCGCCCGTGTAGCTGCCCGGTGTGTACGTGCCCTCGGTGCCGGGCGAGAGCATCACCTCGAATAGCACACACTCGTCCTGACCCCAGGGCAGCAGTTCGGCGCCGCTAATGTCGCCGTCGTTGTTCAGGTCTCGCGAGGTGTCGGCCAAACCGTTGCCGTTGCGATCGAGGAAGACGCCGTTGTCCAGCAGGCCGATCTTAACGACCGTGCCCGCGTAGCGATTGACGACCCAGCAACTGCCCTGCAAATCCACCGTCGTGCGCGAAGGTTGACCGTTCACACCCGTCGGGCAGGTGCGGTAACGAGCGACTTCCTGGCCAAGCCGCGTATCCACCTTCGAGATCGTCCCTTCGTTGTTCGGCACCCAGAGGAACGGCAACGTCACGGCCGCGGAGGCCAGTTGCAGTTGGTCGGGCACGGTGGCGTGGTCCACGCCGACCTCCTGGTGGTTGTTGGCAAAGTCCTCGCTCGAAGTGTACCTGCCGCCCTCTGGCACGCCGCTGGTGCGGGAAACGGTGGTGACAGCTCGGACGGCGTCCGGCGGACTGGCGCCACTGAGCGACAGGGCGGTGACCAGCACGTCCTTGATGGAACCGCCCGGCACACCGCCGTTCGGGGTGACGGCCACCGTGAACTCGTAAGTGGCGCCCGGGGCCAGGACCACATTCGTCCAACCGGCGCCGGTGATCTCACTGGTGATGTCCTGACAAACGGGCGGTGGGAGGACGGGCAGACTCCAGACCGGCTCGTTGAAGAGCACGCCGTGGTTGGCGTTGGGCGTCGAGTCGCGGGCGATGAGACCGTCGCCTTCATCCAGATGCCACAAGCCAGCGAGGCCCGGTTCCGTGCCGCTGAGGCGGCGGTTCATATTCGCGGCGATTTGCGCCGGAGTCCGGGCCGCGTTCCAGAGCCGGATTTCGCTCATTTGCCCCGCAAAGGGAGCCATGAGATTCTCGTTCTCGATTTCCATGCCGAACATGAGCGGGTGCGCGTCCCAAGTGACGCTGGCGGACGTGGCCACGGAGGCGCGCAGTTGACCGTCCACGTACAACGCCTGCGTGTTGGCGGCGTCGTCGAAAGTGAATGCGAAGTGGTACCAGGTGCCCGGCGTGGGGTGCCAGGAATAGGTGACAAAGATGCCGCGCACGTAGCCGCGCAGCCCGTTGCCATCCACCCACATCACGTAGGAGTTGTCCGCGCCCGTGCCGAAGGTCTTGCTCACGAGCAACCGCGAGCCGCTGACCGCGGAGAAGTTGAACCAGCCTTCGATGGTAACGTTCGTCAGTTGGAACGCGGGCGCGTTGCCGATGGCCACGTATTGGTTGAGCCCATTGAAACTGAGGCTGGGCCAGCCGCCACAGTACTCGACGTTCCAGCCGCCACCACCGGCGGATCCGGTGAGCGTAAAGCGGTTGGTCACATTGCCGCTGTTGCGCAGTTGCACCCGGTAAAGCGCGGTGTTGCCCGCCTCGATCTCGATCGGCTTGGTCTGGCCCGCGCCGGTCGGGTTGAGGACGCCTAGGCCGAGGAAGTTCACGTCGTTCTCGCGCCGAATCGCCACATCCGGTTGGTAGGTGGGCAAGCATTGCGTGAGCGCCTGCACCGAGTCCCGCACCGTGACAGACCGCGTGTCGGCGTACACCGCCACCACCGCGCTCTGCCAGGCGCCACCGCCGACGCGCAAGTCGGGCGTTGCCTCGACCGTGATCACCTGGCTGGCGCCCGGGGCCAGGACGGTGGTGGCCAGCCCGGTGGAACTGTGGAGCGCCGCCGTCACGTCCACCGCGCCGAGCTTGTACACCGTGACCCAGTTGGTGGGCGGATTCTCGGCCGCGCGCAAGACGAAGGAGCGCGCGTCGGGACCGTCGTTTTCGATCTTCACTCGATAGACGGCGGTCTGCAGCGGGTAGACAGCCTGGGACTTGGTCTGCGCCGGGCTGGGGACGGCTTCGTAGGTGTTGTCGAGGGCGAATGCGCTGTCCGGTTCGCCGCTGGTCTTCACCAGCAAGTCCGCGGGCGCGGGCACGCAAAGGCCGGCCAGCCCGGCCTGGTAGATGGCCGCAATTTCGCTGGCGGACAAGCCGCGGTTGAACACGTGGACTTCGTCAATCAGGCCGTTGAAGGCGTAGTTGCGGGAGTTGGGCCAGTTGTCATTGCCGATGCAGGCATCGTGGTTGTTGCCCAGGATGTTGCCGGTCAAGGGGCCGGAGGCGACTTCGGCGCCATCCAGATAGAGCCGGGCCATGATGCCATCGTAAGTGGCGGCCACATGCGCCCAACGCTGGAGGGGCATGGGGAAACTGACTGCAAAGCCCTTGGAGGTATCCGTCGTGCCCAGCCAGAACCGCAACTCACCCTGGTACACGGCCAATTCATAGCCGTTGGCCGAACCGTCCCAGGCCTTGTCGAAGATCATGGCGTGACCCGTCGCCGGTGGATTGGTCGCGTTGAGATTGACCCAAGCGTCCACCGTCACCTGGTTGGTCGTAATCCGGAGCGCACTGCCGCTGGTGCCGAAGAGCCGGATGGCGTCGTCGTTGCCATCGAGCAGGAACGCCCGCCCCACTTGGCCGAGATCGTAGCCGGCCTGGTATTCGAGCGTGCCGTGGTTGGTGCTGGCGTAGTCGTCGGCGTTGTTCTCGGCACGCCACCAGCCGACCAGGCCGGAAGGCGGGCTGACACAGGCATAAACCGTGTTCGCGTAGGCGCGCTGGCCGGTCTGGCCCGCGGCGTCGGTAGCCCTAATCGTGAAGGCATAGGCGCCCGCCGTTGTCGGTCGGCCACTGACCAAGCCGGTGGCCAGGTCGAGGTTCAAACCCAGCGGGAGCGCACCGGACACGAGCTCGAACCGGACCCACGGCGGCGTACCTGGCCCAGCCACGACTTGCAGCGCCAACGGCAGGCCCACCACGCCGTCGGGAAACACCGCAGGCTGGAGGATGGACGGTGGATGCAGGCAGCCGCCGGCGGGCCCCGCCTCGTAGCAGGCGACCACTTCCGCCGGCAGCAGCGTCCGGTTGAAGATCATGACTTCGTCCAGTTGCCCGCGGAAGAAGCGGCGGGGCGAGCCGTTGCCCCAGGCAAAGCCGATGTTGAGCGCGCGCGTGTTGAGCCCCGGGCGGAGCAATGGATAAATGCCCTGCAACTCACCATCCACGTAGAGCCGAATGGTGAAGCCGTCCCAGGTCGACGCGACGTGATGCCAGCGGTCATCCAGCACGTCCACCAACGAACTGACGTTCGGCCAGTTGCCGTCGAGGTCGTTGCCGATGTTGAAGTTGACCACGCCGGAAGCGGGATAGGTCTGGAAGGCCCAACCGGTGTAGTCGACCCAACCGTGCGATTTCTCGAGCAGCGTGCAGAGCCCATCCGCCTGACCGGGCTGCTGCTTGGCGCCTTTCATCCAGAACTGCGCGCTGAACCCGCTGCGGGAAGGGTTGAGTTCCGGCGCGTGCGGAACGCTCACACGGTCTTCGTTCGCATCGAAGGTGAAGCCCAGCCCCACCTTGGCGGCGGCGAACAGGCTAGCACCCTGAGCGGTGCCGTGGTGGCTGCCCACCCGACTCCAGGCGTTGCTTTCGCCCGGCCACCAGGCCACCAAGCCCGCCGGCGGCAGGACACAAGGGGGTGGAATCGCCTCCAGCACCAGCCGGTTGGTGTTGTTGGCCGGATTGGGATCGGGCCCGCTGGCCCGCAGCACGGCCGTGTTGGTGAAGGTCCCGACGACCTGCGGTTCGAGGAGTATCGCGATGGTGGCGCTGGACTGTGGCCCCACACCGTTCAACCGGCAAACCACTTCCTGGCCCGAGCGCTGATACGACCCGCCCGGCACACTGACCGCCAGCACGTCGAGGCTGCTGGGAAACGCGTTGGTCACCCATACCGTCGCCGCCCAGTTCGTGCTCGAATTGGTCACCGTGACGAGGTAATCGGCCCGGTGCTGGTTGAGCACTGGGTTGGGTGAGGCGCTGAGCAGCAGCCCCAGATCGGCCTCGCCCGGCGCCAGGCCCGTGGCCGCGATGTCGAACAAGACCGGCTCCGGCACGCCCAGCAGACTGCGGAGGGTAACCTCGAACTCGAGGTAACGCCCCGGCGGCGTGGCTCGCAGCGGCGCGCCGTTGACGGGGTGTTCCCAGGCTGACCAAACGGCGTGGTCGTTCGAGCTGCGCACTCGGACCAGGATATTGGTGCCGGTAGGATCGCTCCCGTGCCAGAGCACCTGAGTCCACGCCGTGTCGGGGATCTGGGCGTCATGGACGGCGGACCATAAGCCGAGCCGGACGGTGCTGTTGCGGACGATGGCGCCGGTCATGTCGCTGTAGCCGTAGTGGGAGCTTGCGATGCGCTTGACGAAGTCCACCGTGTCCTTGGTCGGATTGATGCGCCGGAGGTACTCGTCCCCAGTGCCCATGACCCAGATCTGTCCGGCGGCGTCCACCGCCACCCCAGTGGGCGTGGGCCCGACGGCAATCGACGCCTTCTTCACGCCCTCGTTCGAGAAGCGGGTGACGGTGCCCTGGCTCGAGCTGACGACCCACACGTCGCCGTCATCCGTGAGGGCCACGCCCCGGTTGCTGCCGCCCACGTTCACGGTCCATTCCCGCGTTCCGGTGAGCGTGTTCCAACGCGTCAACAACGCCTCCTGATGGGCCGACACAAACAGGTGGTTGTTGCGGTCCAACGCCAGGCCGTAAGAACGGAAATCCAAGACGAAGGTCTTGTAGCTCCCATCCGCCGGGTCAAGCCGCAGCAGGTTTTGCTGGCCGGACTCCTTGTACCCGGATGACCACAAGATCCCTTGGGCGTCGATGACCGCGCCGTAGGCGGTGTGATTGCTCGGGGCCACGTCAATCGCGCGCAGGATCTGGCCCGTGACACCGTCAATGTAGAAGTACTTCATGGTGTCGTGCGTGCCCGCCCACAGGTTGCCACGGGCGTCCACGGCCATGCCACGTAGCCCCGGATTCCAGTAGTTGTTCAGGTAACTCCCAAGGTACCGCGCCGGCACGTAGTTGGTCTCGTGCCCGGGCGTCAAAAAGACCTCATGCAACACGCATTCGTCTTGGCCCCAGTCGAGCAACTCCGACCCAGTGATACTCCCGTCGCCATTCAGGTCACGCGAAGTCTGAACGACGCCATCGCCGTTCCGGTCGGCAAACTCGCCGTGTTCGAGCAGGCCGATCTTCACGGCAGTGGAACAGTTCCGGTTGGCGACCCAACAACTGCCGCGCAAATCGACCGTGGTGCGGGAGGGATTGCCATTGACGCCTGGCGGGCAAACGCGGTAGCGGCCCACTTCGTCCCCCGTACGGGTGTCCACTTTGGACACGGTGCCGTCGCCGGAGTTGGGCACCCAGAGGAAGGGCAACACCCCCCCCACCCGGCTCAACTGCAACTGGTCCGGGACCGTCCAGGGGTCGAGCCCGCTCATCCAGCCTCTACCGAAATCCGCCGTGGTGGTATACAGGGCGTTGACGGGCGTGGCGCTAGGTCGGATTGCGGTCGTGATCATCCGCACCGCATCCGACTTGGACGGGTCACCCACGGCGGTCGCCGTGAGCAAGACCTCATTGCTCGTGCCCCCGGGCACCGAGCCATCGGGCGTCACCTCGACCAACAGCGGCTTGCGGTCGCCGCCCATCAGGGCCGGCGTCCTGTACCCACCGCCCGTGATGGGGGTCGTCAGGTCGTTCCGCTGCCAACTCGGGCCATTGACCAGCGTGCCGAATCGCAGGGCGGAACTGAGGTCGCGCGTGATCGTCCCCGTGCCCTCGTTCAGCGGCCAGTAGCCGACCAAGCCCGGCTCGGCGCCCGTAAAGGCGCCCGTAAAGGCAGCCTGGACCTCCTGGGCATCGAGCGCGCGGTTCCAGATGCGGACGTCTCGGATCAAGCCCGGGAAATTGTTCCCGCCGCAACAGGCCTCGCCACCGATGCGGGCGCTGCCGCTATAGCCGGAGTAGTTGAGATAGACCGGACCGTTGGTCCGGGCCGCCCCGTCGACGTAGAGCCAAGCGTTGGTGCCGTCGCACGTGCCGACGACGTGGTACCAAAGGTTGGTTTCCGCTGGGGTACCGACCCCATACGTGATCGTGGAGCCGCCGTCCACCGGCTTGGTGAGCACACCCAGTCGGCCATTCTGCAGCGTGATGCCCCAGTCGATCCCGCCCGCCGCGCCACCCGCGATGGTGCGCCGGCGGGTGTCCGGGGCCGCAAGGATCTTCACCCACGCCTCGACCGTCCACCGCACCCCCGGGGCCCAGGCGCCGAGCTCCACGTAGTCGTCGGCACCATCGAATCGGAGCGCGTAGTCGAAGTAGTTGACGGTCCATCCGCCGCCGCCAGCCGTGCCCGTGAGGGCCATGGGCGCGGGAACGTTGCCGTCGTTGGCCAGCGTGAGGCGGTAGGTGACGGTTTGATTGGTCCACAGGTCGTGCCAGCGCGTTTGGCCCGCCCCATCGAGGTTGTACACATTATCGCCCACGGGATTGGGATCGATGTCGCGCCGCACCATCAAATCCGGCTGAACGCCCGGCCCAGCCACGGCCACGGCTTGGACCGCGTCGCGGACCAGGTTGGGCACCCAATCGTCGTGAGCGGTCACCGTGACCGTCTTGCTGGTCCCGGGCAATGCCACCCCAGTCATCGCGATCTCCACCGTGACGACCACGTTGCTGCGCGGGGGCAGGTTGGTGGTGGTGAACCCGCCGGCGCTCACGATCTGGGCGGTGATATTGCTGGCGCCCAGTTTGTAAGCCACCGCCCAGCCGGACGTCGCGCTTTCCGCGGCCTTGAGCGTGATGGGCTTGGTCTGGCTGTTGTCGTTCTCGGCCTTCACGTGAAAGATGGCTGTCTGCAGCGGAGCGACCGTCTGCGTCTCGACCTGGCTGCCGGCGGGCGTGAGCTGGTACACATTGTCGGCGGCATAGGCAGCATCGGATTCCGCAGCGGTCTTGATAAGCAGGTCGGGAATGGCGGCCGGCGCGGTGGGCAATCCCCAGCGGGCGCGCAACAGTGCTTCCACTGACCGTAGGTCGGCGTCGGACAGGGCCGTGTTATACGCGATGGCCTCGGCTATGTCGCCGTTGAACGTGTTGCCCCAAATGTCGCTCCCGAGGTGCAGGTCCGCCGTCTGAGCGCTGTCGCCGTTGGCGCGGAAGTAGGAGGTCCGCGGGTCCAGCAGGCCGATCCCGTCCACGCGCACCTCACCGTTGGTGCCGTCGCGACGGAAGGCCAGCACATGCCAGGTGTCGTCCCATCCCGGAGGTTGTGCGGTGACTACAGAGCCGCCGCTGTTCGGTTGTCCCAGTTGAAACCCAATCTGATCGTCGTACGTGGCATGGATCATCCAGCGATGATCGCTACCGGTGCGCCAGGAAATGGTGGTGGTGCGATGGTCGCTCCCCAGTTGTTTCTGGACCAGGAAGACCGTCGCTGCTGTGTTCGCGAACAGATTGGCGCCGGGGACCGCCGCGCGCGAAATCCAATCGTCCTGGAACTGGAGCACGGGCAACCCGTTCAGCACGTTGTTGGTCCAGAACGGCCGCCGGTTAGCATCGGCCTGCGCCAGGTGATTGCTTCGGGGGGACTGGTCTTCCCAAGCGCTCACCCAGCCGTTGGCGTCTTTGGTGACACCCATGTCCGCCCGTAACCATAGGGTCAAGTTCGGAGAGGCAATCTGTGCCTGGGCAATGGCAACCAGAGTGGCGACAAAGGGAAGAAACAAGCCCGCGGTGGGCAGAAGTCTCGTTTTCATAAGGCCTGAAACCTGATCCACCCTTGCGGGTGGCAATGGCAATATTCCTTATGATTAAGAATTCTGGCTCGTAGAAAAGCAAGTCTTTTGTGGCCGAAACACCCCTACCCCTACCCCCCGAATCCTAAGCGAGGTGGAGCGCGGACGGTCACGTCTGCCAAGCGGGTCTGACGACCCGCGCCCCGCAAGGCGCCTGCCGGACTTCACCCAACACAGCGCGCGGCCGCTTCACCGCAACCACCAGGCGAGCAGGATCGCGTAGCCAAAACTGGGCAGGTAGTCCGCCAACTCGACCTTCTTCACCTCGAGAATCACCAAGGCCACAAAGGCCACCAGGAAACCCGCCGTAGCCGAAACGGTCTCACCCCACACGGCTCCGTTGAATTGGGCGGCAGCCACCATCGCCCCCATGCTCAGCGTGCCTTGAAAAACCAACACGGGCAACGCCGACAAGACCAGGCCCCAGCCGAGCGTGCGCGCCAAAGCGAGCGTGGCCAACCCGTCCATGACCGCCTTGATCGCCAGCGGTTTGATGTCGCCCTCGAGCCCGTCCAGCAGAGCACCCGCCACGGCCAAGGGCGCCAAACAGAAGAGGACCGTGCCCGCGGCGAAGGCGTCGTTGAACCGGGCTCGGGCGGCTTGCGGCGGGGCGCTCAGGCAACGTTTGGCGAACTGCCCGAGCCGATTCAAGCCGCGCTGAAGCTTGAGGGCGTGGCCAGTCCACTTGCCCAGCACCAGCGCCAGCAGCACCAGGGCGAACTGCTGAAGCCGGTCGACCAGCGCGCCGTGGAAGCTGGTCCAGGCCGCCGCCAAACCGGCATAGATCGCAAAGACGCCCAAAAGGACCTTGACCTTCTGCTGAGCGCCAAGCGCCAACCGTTTCCGGGTGGCGAGACCCACGATGCCACCCGCTACAATGGCCACCGCGTTGACCAAGGTGCCCGTCATCCGCGCCACCCTAAGGAGCCCACGGCGCGCTGACAAGGCGCCAAGCCCAAAAGGCTCGACAGCGCGGCGGCAAAGCGCTAATGGCAGGCGCAATGTCCGATGTCGCCCGCACCCAACCGCCACACCCGACGCCGGCGCCGGCGCTGTCGCGCGGTGCGGTCTTTGTGCGGCGGTTGGTCAGTTCGCTGGTGCTGTGGGCCGTGGTGGTGGGGGCCTTGTTCTCGCCGAGTGCGATCCTGTCGGGCTTTTGTTTCCTGACCATCATGATGACGCTGGCGGGGATGGGTCTGGCGGAGTTCTATGCCCTCATCGAGAAACGGGGCCTGGTCTGCTTCAAGAGTTGGGGAATCGTCGGCGGCCTGCTGTTGATGGGAAGCACCTTCGCGTACCTCTCGGGCGCCCTCGGGGCCCAGACCGCGCCGGCCAAGGCCAACGACTTCGAGACGGGCATTCTGGTCCTGTTCGTGCTCGGGTTGTGCGTGCGGCAGTTTGTCGCCCGAGGCAATCCGGCGGGGTTAGTGGCGATCTCGACGACGTTGTTGGGGCTGATGTACGTGCCTTGGCTGCTCAACTTCATTCAGAAGATCAATTTCTTCCCCCGCGCCGAAGGCCGGTTCTACCTGATCTATTTCCTGGTCGTTACCAAGTTCAGCGACATGGGCGCCTACTCCGTGGGCTCGCTGATCGGACGTCACAAAATGATCCCGCGCGTCAGCCCCGGCAAAACCTGGGAAGGCTTCGGCGGCGCACTGCTCTTTTCCACGGGCGCCAGCCTGGCCCTCTACGGTTGGGCCGGAGACCACCTTGCCGGCATGAACTGGGTCCATGCCACCGTGCTGGGGATGTTGTTGAGCGTGGCGGCCGTGCTGGGCGACTTGATCGAGTCGCTGTTCAAGCGGGAGGCGGGGGTGAAGGACTCCGGCCACCTGTTGCCGGGCATGGGCGGCGTCCTGGATCTGCTCGACAGCATCTTGTTCAACGCGCCGCTCATGTACCTCTATCTCCGGCATGTTTTGACGGACTAACCCAGCCCGACTAGCCTCCGCGCCTTCAGTGCATGAAGAATGTCGTCCTGTTGGGCAGCACCGGCTCGATCGGCACCAGCACCGTCAAAGTGGCCGAAGACCTGCCGGATCGCATCCGGTTGATCGGCCTGGCGGCGGGCAATAACGCGGAGCTGCTCCTCGAGCAAACCCGCCGGTGGCGCCCCGAGGCCATCTCGCTCCACGACTCCGGCAAAGCAGCCGAACTGCAAGCGATGCTCGGCACCCGCACGCGAGTTCACACCGGCGCCCAGGGCCTGATCGAGTTGGCCACCCTGCCGGCGGCGGACATTGTGCTCATCGCCATCGTGGGCACCGCGGGGCTGCAACCGGCCTTGGCGGCCATTCGGGCCGGCAAAGACATTGCCATCGCCTCGAAGGAAATCCTGGTCATGGCCGGCGAAATTGTCATGGCCGAGGCCCGCCGGCAGGGCGTCCGGGTACTCGCCGTCGACAGTGAACATTCGGCCATCTTCCAATGTCTCGACGGCAAACCCACTCGGTCCGTGCGCCGGTTATGGCTCACGGCGTCGGGCGGCCCGTTTCGCACGTTGCCTCAGGCCGATTTTGGCGGCATCACGGTGGCGCAGGCGCTCAAACACCCGTCCTGGGTCATGGGCACCAAGATCACCATCGACTCCGCCACGCTGTTCAACAAGGCGCTCGAGATGATCGAGGCGCGCTGGCTGTTCAACATCGAGATGGCGCGCGTGGCGGTGGTGGTGCATCCGCAGAGCGTGGTGCACTCGATGGTCGAGTTTGTCGACGGGTCGATCGTGGCGCAGATGTCCACCCCCGACATGTGCCTGCCCATCCAGTATGCCCTAACGTATCCCGAGCGCGTCGCGAGCGACCGGGTGCAGACCGACTTCGCCCAGATCGGCAGCCTCACCTTCGAGCCGCCAGACCTCGCCCGGTTCCCCGCCCTCGGCTTGGCTCGCCGCGCCGGCGAACTCGGCGGCACGCTCCCTGCCGTCCTGAACGCCGCAAACGAGATCGCCGTCGCGGCCTTCTGCGAAGGCCGCCTCAGCTTCCCCCAGATCGCCGCCACCGTCGCCCGCGTCATGGATGCCCACGCAACGGTCCCTCACCCGACGCTCGATCAAATCCTCGACGCCGACGCCTGGGCCCGCGCCGAGGCCGCCCGCGTCGCCGGCGCCCCGGTTGCCCGAATCCTTAGCGAGGCGGAGCGCGCACGGTCACGTCCGCCAAGCGGATCTGACGATCCGCGCCCCACAGGGAGCCTGCCGGGTTTCACCCGCGATGGCAGCCCTCAACCACCTCGCTAAGGATTCGGGCCAGTTGCGGCCGGCGCACTATAGGGTTGAGCGGCGGCGCCTAATGCTCGATGATGTCGCGCCTATGAACCACCGATTGTCTTGCCTCACCCTCACCGTGGCGGCCTGGCTTTGGGGCGGCACCGTCCGCGCGGCCGATTTGCCGCCCAACACGCTCAGCGCGGCGGAAGTCGAGGCGGGGTGGTTGTTGTTGTTCGACGGCGAATCGACGTTCGGCTGGGCGCCACGCGGCGAAGCGCGTTGGGCGGTGGCCGACGGGGCGATCGTGTACCAGAGCGGGACCGGCGCAGGAATGCTCAGCACCACAACCGAGTTTGCCGACTTCGAGCTCCGGGCCGAGTTCTGGATCGACAAGCAGGCCAACAGCGGGGTCTTCCTCCGGTGCCCCACCGCGGGTGAGATCACCGCGCTCAACGCCTATGAAGTTAACATCTACGACGCCCATGAACAGTGGCCCACCGGCAGCATCAATGAACTGGCCCGCGCCCCCAAACAGCCCGCCACGGTCGGCCGCTGGAACACGTACCAAATCGTCGCGCGCGGCCCGCAACTCGAGGCGCAGTTGAACGGCCAGCGCACCGTGTCGGTCCGCGACGACAAACTGGCCCGCGGCACAATCGCCCTCCAGCAACTCAAAGGGGAAGGCAACGTGCGCTTCCGCAACCTCAAGCTGCGGCCGCTGAATCTGACCTCCATCTTCAATGGCAAGGACCTCACCGGTTGGACCGTGTTGCCCGACCGCAAGTCGGTCTACTCGGTTACGCCCGAAGGTTGGCTCAACGTCAAGGATGGCAACGGTGACCTCCAGTCCACCGGGCAGTACGGCGATTTCCTCTTCCAGCTCGAGATCGTCTCGAACGGGCAGCATCTCAACAGCGGCGTGTTCTTCCGCGCGTTACCCGGCCAGTTCTGGAGCGGTTACGAGAGCCAAATCCGCAACCAATGGCAAGGCGACGACCGCACCCGCCCAGTGGATTTCGGGACAGGCGGCCTCTACAACCGCCAACCGGCGCGCCGAGTGGTTTCGACCGACCACCAGTGGTTCTCCATGACCATTGTGGCGCACGGGCCGCATCTGGCGACTTGGGTCAACGGCCTCCAGGTGACCGACTTCATCGATACCCGCCCGCCGAACGAGAGCGCCCGGCGCGGGTACCGCGCTGAACCCGGCGTCCTGAGCCTTCAGGGTCACGACCCCACCACGGACTTGTCGTTCCGCAACTTGCGGATCGCCGAATTGCCTCCAGCGCGAAAGTGACGTGGGCGACATGAAGGCCTCCGGCGCCGACGGCAGCGGCGGGAAGATGGTCCTGCGGGCGGTGCTCTTGACGAGCATCACCGTGGCCGCCCTGCTGTTCGGCCTGCGCGGTCGGGCCGGGCCCGGGGTGGTCATGGTGCTCGCGCTGTTCGCCTGTTTCTGCGGGCGGCATCCGTTGTTGAAGGCGTATGCCTTCACCGCCTGGGTCTTCACCTTCGTGGCGGCGTCGATGTTCTGGCCGGTTGCCTTCGGCACTTGGTTCGGCTTCGACCTCAAGTACCTCATCGTGCCGCTGATCCAAATCATCATGTTCGGCATGGGCACTACGCTGAGCTTGGCCGACTTTGCGCGCGTGCTGGTCATGCCCTGGCCCGTGTTTGTCGGCATGACCCTCCAATTCAGTGTCATGCCGCTGGTCGGGTTCACTTTGGCCATGACCTTCGGCTTTCCTCCGGAGGTGGCGGCGGGCGTGGTCTTGATCGGGTCGGTCTCCGGCGGCGTCGCCTCGAACCTGATCACTTACCTGGCCGGCGGCAACGTGGCGTTGTCGGTCACCATGACGGCCTGCTCGACCGTCGCCGCGCCGATCGCCACGCCGTTTCTGATGAAGGTCTTGGCCGGCCGACTCGTTCCCATTCACTCCCTGGACCTGATGTTCGAGATCCTGAACATGGTAGTTGTGCCTGTGGTCACCGGCTTGATCGCCAACCGCATCCTCTACGGTCAAGCTCGGCACTGGAATCAACGCGCGCCGCTGGCTAGCCTGGCCTTGGCGGGCCTAACGTTGGCGACCGTTGCGGCGGTTCTGCCCACCGAGGCCCTCGGCCGGTTGAGCACGCTGCGGACGGGCCTGGTGCTCGGGTCGGCCCTCCTGGGCGCGGTGGCCGCGGTGAAGTTGGCTATGGGCCTGCTTCGCCACAGCTCGGCGAACTGGATGGATCGCGTGCTGCCCGTGGTGTCCATGACCGGGATTTGCTTTATCATCGCCATTATCACCGCCCGGTCGCGCGACAAACTCCTCACCGTCGGACCGCTCCTGATCGCCGCGGCGGTCCTGCATAACGCCACCGGCTACTTCCTCGGCTACTGGGCGTCGCGCCTGCTGCGCCTGGACGAAGTCGTCTGTCGTACCGTGGCCATCGAGGTCGGTATGCAGAACGGCGGCATGGCCTCGGGCCTGGCGATGGGCGTCCTCAACAGCCCCGAGGCTGCCTTGGCGCCCGCCATCTT
>Ga0194126_10002681_pt1 | contig 28739 bp, 21 predicted proteins | sample TA2KigC150mmetaG_FD_148641 | JGI IMG/M metagenome (GOLD analysis project Ga0194126, IMG submission 148641) | Freshwater microbial communities from Lake Tanganyika, Tanzania - TA2015035 Kigoma Deep Cast 150m | ecosystem: Environmental > Aquatic > Freshwater > Lake | place: Tanzania: Lake... | reverse complement strand
GGGAGAGGGAATAAAGAAGGATATCCGGTAATTCTCCCTCTCCCCCCGGCGGGGGGAGAGGGCTGGGGTGAGGGGGGGCATCCTCGCCCCAGCAACCCATCGAAATAGCCAAACCTTAAGTGAACCGTATTGGACTTAAAACACCCGGCCTTCAAGATAGGGCTTGTTTTATGCCATACAATTTATGGATCGAAACACTAGACCGTCCTGAAAGCATCGGCAAAAATTGCACGGCGCATAAATTTCGGTCGGGGGGCTAAAAAGAACCCGAGGGCCATGACGGCAGGATGCTGAGGCAAAAACGCCGGGGGGAAGCCGGAAAAACCGTTAAAAGTCCGAGCCCATGGCGTAACCCTTCTGGAGGGCATACTTAACCAGGTCGGCCGTTTTCTTGACGTTCAACTTCCTCATGATGTTGGCGCGGTGGTGTTGCACCGTCCGGCTGCTGATAAAGAGAAGTTCGCCGATCTCCTTGCTGGATTTTCCTTCGGCGATGAGCTTGATGATTTCCCGTTCCCGGATGGTCAGGGGATCCTCCGGCGCGGTCAGGGGCTCGCCCCCGGCCCGGAATTTGTCCACGAAAATATCGGCCACCTGCGCGGACAACAGGGAGGAGATAACGGTGCCCCCGCGGCGCAACGTCTCGATGGCCGAAATCAACTCCCCGTCCGCATCTTCCTTGAGCAGATAGCCCTCGGCGCCGGCCTTCAAGGCGTGGTACAGGTATTCCCGCTCCTTGTGCATGGTCAGGATCAAGACCTTGACCCCCGTGTCAATGTATTTTATCTCCCGGGTGGCTTCCAGGCCCCGGAGGTTAGGCATGGAGATATCCATAATCACCAGGTCGGGCTTACTCTCCCTTAAGAGCCGCAGGAGTTCGAAGCCGTCACCGGCTTCTCCCACCACTTCCACGTTGGGCATCCCTTGAATAAGACTCCTGACGCCCCGGCGAAACATCACATGGTCATCAGCCAACATAATTTTGAAGGGGCCCGCCATGTCACTCCTCCATCATCAACCTGCGGCCGGCCAGGGAGACGGCCGGTTCTGCCCAGAGGTCAGGCCAAAGCTGGCGGTGGCCGGATGGCTCCCCGCCAGCCGGGCCCCACCGCCGCGCCGTTCCGGTTCTCGGCCTGACGCCCGGGGGGCGCCGTTCCCGAATTAATGGCCTGGGACTCTTTTTCGGCGATCAACGGGAATGACACAGGTTACTCCGGCGCCGGATCCCGGCTGGCTCCGGATTTCCAGAGTCCCGCCCAGCATCCGGGCCCGTTCAGCCAAGGCGGCCAACCCCAGCCCCCCGTCGGTGGCCCGGCGGGCCGAGACCTCGGCCGGATCGAAACCTGCCCCGTTGTCCTCTACCACCAGGGAGATCAAGCCGTCATCTTCTCTGACCGCGATGGAGACCTCGGTGGCCCCGGCATGCTTGGAGATGTTGGTCAGGCATTCCTGAAAAATCCGGTAAATCATAATCTGCGCGTCAGCCGGGAACAGATGATCCAAATCCTCCACCTCCAAGGAGAGGCTGACCGTATAATGCTTGCTAAACCCATTGATCAAATATTTTAACGCCGACTGCAGGCCCAGGTCTTCTAAGATCGCGGGGCTCAGATCCAGGGAGAGGCGGCGGATATCGTCAATCACCCCATCGAGATAGTCCAGCAATGCCAGGCAGTCCGCCTTTAAGTCCTGCTGATCGTCCCTCAGGCCCCGTTCAATGGCCCGGATTTGGAGTTTGAGCACCGCCAGGCTCTGCCCCAGTTCGTCGTGCAGCTCCATGGAAATCCGCTTCCGTTCCCGTTCCTGGGCACTCAGGAGTTGCGCGGTAAGACAGCGCAGCCTTTGCTCCGATTCCCGCAGGTCCTCTTCGGCGCGGCGGCGCTCGGTGATGTCGAAAAACACCCCGCTGATGTATTCCACCTGGCCGTCCGGGCCGCAGATGATCTGGCCCCGGTCCTGGATCCAGATGACCTCTCCGTCTTTCTTCCTTATCCGGTATTCCCGGATGTATGCCCCTGATTGTTTCAGTCCTATCAGAAACGCGGCCTTAAACTCTTGATGGTCTTCAGGCAGCAAGACGTCGGTCCACTTCATGGTTCGGGCATCGAATACCCTCTTCGGGTAGCCGGTGAGCTCCGCCACTTTCTCATCGATAAAATCCACCGCACAATCCACATAGCCTTTATACACCACGGCCGGGAGGTTGTTGACCAGGAGGCGGTATTTTCCCTCGCTTTCTCTCAAAGCGGCCTCGGCCTGGCGGCGCTCCCGGCGCTCCTCGGCCTCCCGGAGGGCCCGCCGGACTGCGGGGCCCAGGCGGGATAAGCGGTCCTTGAGCACATAATCCGTGGCCCCCCGCTTCAGCGCGTCGATGGCCGCCTCTTCACCCATGGCCCCGGAGACAAAGATGAAGGGCGTCTCCGGGCAGACGGCCTGGGCCAGGACCATGGCCTCCAGGCCATCGAAACCCGGGAGATGAAAGTCCGACAGGATGATATCCGGCCAATTTTCCGCCAGCGCCGCGACAAAATGTTCCCGGTCGGCGACGCGCCGGTAAGAGTGGGCGATCTCGGCTTGCCGCAGCTCATAGGCCATCAGCTCCGCATCGCTGGACAAATCCTCCAGAATCAAAATGCGCAGGGCCTGCTCCATGAATCTCTCCTACAGCTATCTACCGGGGCGCCGCCGCCTTGGGAACCCGACCTTGACCGGTCAATTCGGCGCCTTGTTCAACAACAGCCAGTAGAGGCCCAAATCTTCCACTGCCTGGAAAAACTTGTCAAAATCCACCGGCTTGACCATGTAGCTGTTCACTCCCAGATTGTAGCCCCTGACGATATCCGACTCTTCCTGGGACGAAGTCAGGATTACCACCGGAATCGTCCTGGTCCGTTCATCAGCTCTAATTTTTTCCAATACTTCCAGGCCATTGATCCGGGGCAGCTTCAAATCCAGGAGAATGACCTTGGGTCGCAACGCCAGGTTCCGGCCAGCATAAACCCCGGCGCCGAAGAGAAAGTCCAGGGCTTCCACCCCGTCCGGAAAGGTGAGGAGCTTGTTGGCCAGCCCCTTATTTTTCAAAGCTCTGAGGGTCAATTCGGCGTCGTAGGGGTTATCTTCCACCAACAAAATTTCCACTTCACTGAAATCTTCCAAGGGTATTTCCTCCGCTGCACCGGGGTAAGGCATCCCTCTCATGCTCCTGCTGGCCCGATGGGCCGGCAAGGCCGCCAGGATTTACCGGCCCCCGCCACGCCACCGGGGAAACTTGCGTCTGACCCTCCGAGGCCACTCACCCCACCTGCGTGAGTTATTTTCTCTATACCACATTTTTTATTAATCGTGCAGTTTTCCACGTCAGTCCGGGCAATGGTTCAGGGGGCTGAACCCGCAGCCGGCGCCAACAGGCTGGGCAATCCTCTTCTCAGGATGGTCCTTCCTCTCTAAAAATCGGTTATACTCTTTTAATCTCTCCGCAATCAGTCGCACCATCTTGGGGTCCCCGGCCTGAAGGTAACGCGGCGCATGGCGATTGTAAAGACTCTGGCCCGAAAAAAGCTGAAGGTGACCGGCGTGGTGCAAGGCGTCGGCTTCCGGCCCTTTGTCTATCGGCTGGCCCGGCTGCACCACCTGGCCGGCTGGGTATGCAACACTTCCCGCTGCGTGGAAATCGAGATCGAAGGCCCGCCCGCCTCCCTGGCCGGTTTTATCGTTCAGCTCCAGCAGGAGGCCCCGGCCCTGGCCCGCATCGACGCGGTGACGAGCCGCAATACCCCGCCCGAGGGCGTCGCCGGGTTTGCCATTCGGGAGAGCCGGCATCTGGCCGCCACCGAGGCCCTGATCCCCCCGGACGTGGCCGCCTGTGGCGACTGCCTGGCCGACGTCGCCGACCCCGGCAACCGGCGCTATCAGTATCCCTTCACCAACTGCACCAACTGCGGCCCCCGATTCACCATCATCCGGGAGGTGCCCTATGACCGTCCCCACACCACCATGGCCGTCTTTGACCTGTGCCCCCACTGCCGGGCGGAATATGAGAACCCGGAGGACCGGCGCTTTCATGCCGAACCCACCGCCTGCCCGGTCTGCGGCCCCCGGGTCTGGCTGGAAGAGGGCGGCCGCCGCCTGGACCGGGAAGCCATCCCGGCTGCCGCAAGTTTGCTGAAGCATGGCAAGATCGTGGCCGTCAAAGGCCTCGGTGGCTTTCACCTGGCCGCCGACGCCCGCCATGACGGGGCCGTCCACGCCCTGAGGGAGCGCAAAGGCCGGGTGGCCAAACCCTTTGCCCTCATGGTCCGGGATCTGGCCGAGGCCGAGCGTCTGTGCCGCCTGGGCGACCTGGAACGGTCGCGGCTCCTCTCCCGGGAACGGCCCATCGTCGTCGCCCGGCGGCGGCGAAACGCCGGCGTCTCGGCCCACGTGGCCCCGGGCCACCGGTTCCTGGGGCTTATGCTCCCCTACACGCCCCTGCACTCTTTGCTCATGGAGCACGCCCCGGCCGCCCTGGTGATGACCAGCGGCAACCTCAGCGAAGAGCCCCTGGTGCACGAAAACGATGCGGCCCGGCGCAAATTATCGGGCCTGGCCGACGCCTTCCTGATGCATGACCGGGACATCCAGGCGCCCTGCGACGACTCCGTGGTCCGCCCCGTCGATGCCTCTGCCGTCATCCCCCTGCGGCGGGCCCGGGGTTTTGTGCCGGCGCCCATCTATCTGCCCCTAAAATCGGCGCCCGTCCTGGGGGTCGGGGCCGAACAGAAGAACACCTTCTGCGTGGCCGCCCACGGCGTCGCCCTGCTCAGCCAGCATATCGGCGACCTGGATTCCGTGGAGACTTTTGATTATTACCGGCGCGCCATCACCCATTTTAAGGCCCTGTGCCGCCAGGACCCGGTCATCGTCGCCCACGACCTTCATCCTCTCTATCTCAGCACCCGCTATGCCCAGGGTCTGGCCGGGGTGCGCCTGATCGGGGTGCAGCACCATCACGCCCACATCGCCGCCTGCCTGGCGGAAAACCGCCGCACCGACCGCGTGATCGGGATCGCCCTGGACGGCACGGGCTACGGCCCCGACGGCACCGTCTGGGGCGGGGAACTCCTGGTGGCGGACCTGGCCGGCTTTACCCGGGCCGGCCACTTCGCCCCTGTGCGCCTCCCGGGCGGGGAAGCCGCGGTCAAGGACCCGGGCCGCATGGCGGCCGCCTATCTCTCCGCCCTTTACGGGGATGACTTTCCCACCCAGGCCCGGCGGCTGGGCTTGCACTACGCCAAGCTTTCAGAGCGCATCCTGCGCCGCCAGTTGGCCGAGGGGCTGAATTCGCCCCTCACCACCAGCGCCGGACGACTCTTCGACGCGGTGGCCGCGGCCCTAAACGTGTGCCGCCTCCGGACTTACGAAGGGCAGCCGGCCATGGAACTGGAAATGGTCGCCGACGAGACCGAAGACGGCTTCTATCCCGCGGCCGTAACCAATGCGCCGAGCGTCCTGGTCCTGGATACCCTGGCCATCTTCCGGGCCGTGGTGCGCGACCGCCAGGCCGGCGTGGCCGTCGCCGTCATCGCCGCCCGCTTCCACAACTCCCTGGCAAGGGTCCTGGCCGACGCCGGCGCCCTGATCCGGGAGCGGACCGGGCTGAACCTGGTGGCCCTGTCCGGCGGCGTGATGCAGAACGCCCTGCTGTTCACCCGGCTGCAACGCACCCTGGCGGCGCGGAGCTTCGAGGTGCTCAGCCATACCCTGACGCCGCCCAACGACGGCTCCATCTCCCTGGGCCAGGTGGCCGTGGCCGCCGCGCGGATGGAAAGAGAGGGGGAAAAGGGTAAAAGGCGAAAAGGGTTAATTCCTGTTTGATTCTCTCTTTACTTTTCCCTTTTCGCCTTTTCCCCTTTTACCCCTGGCTTTTAAACGTCTTAACTTCCTAAAATCAGTAAAATTTGTTAAACAGGATATTATCATGTGTCTGGCCATTCCCATGCGTCTCATTGAAATCAACGGGGTCACCGCCGTGGCCGAAGTGGATGGGGTGACCCGGGCGGTGCGCCTCGATCTGCTCCCCGAGGCGGCCCTGGGGGATTACGTGCTCATTCACGCCGGACTGGCCATCGCCCGGGTAGATGCTGAGCATGCCCAGGAAACCCTCTCCCTGCTCCGGAGTCTGGCTGATGAAGTTTATTGACGAGTTCCGGGACCAGGCGCTGGTTAAGGACCTGGCCCGGCGCCTGGGGGCCCTGGCAGAAGGACCCGCCACTATCATGGAGGTCTGCGGCACCCATACCATGGCCGCGGCCCGGTTCGCCCTCAAAACCATCCTGCCCCCAAGCGTGGAGCTCATTTCCGGTCCCGGCTGTCCGGTGTGCGTCACCGCCCAGTCAGACCTGGACGCCTTCCTGGCCCTGGGGACCGAACCCCAGGTGGTCCTGGTCTCCTTCGGCGACATGCTCCGGGTCCCCGGCACGCACACCTCCCTGGAAGGCCTGCGGGCCCAGGGGGCCGCAGTGCGGGTGGTTTACTCTCCTCTGGATGCGGTGGAGTTGGCCCGGCAGACCCCGGATAAACACCTGGGGTTTTTCGGGGTGGGCTTCGAAACCACCATGCCCGCCACCGCCCTGGCCATCCAGACCGCGGCGGCATACGGCCTGGACAATTTCTCGGTCTGGTGCGTCCACAAGACCATGCCCGCCGCGCTCAAGGCGCTGTTGGCCGGCGGCGAAGCGCGGGTTTCCGGGCTGCTCTGCCCCGGCCACGTTACCACCATCATCGGGACTGCGGCCTACGACTTCATTCCCGCCGAGTTTGGCCTCCCATGTGCGGTCACGGGATTTGAACCCGTGGACATGCTGTTGGGGATAGAATCGATCCTGCGCCAAATAAAGGAAGGTAAGGCCTGCGTGGACAACGTCTACACCCGGGCGGTGAGCGTTCCCGCCAACCCCCGGGCCCGGGAACTGCTGGCGGCGGTATTCGCGCCCGACGACGCCTCATGGCGGGGCCTGGGCGTCATTCCCGGGAGCGGCGTCAAGATTCGGGATTCATACGCCCGTTTCGATGCCCGGGCCCGGTTCCCCCAGGTCTGGGAGCGTCTCACCCCGCCGCCGCCGTCGCCCTGCCGCTGCGGCGAGATCCTGCGAGGCGTCATGCGCCCGGTGGAGTGCCCTCTGTTCGCCAAAGGCTGCACCCCGGCCCAACCCCTGGGCCCCTGCATGGTATCCACCGAAGGCGCCTGCGCCGCGGCTTATAGGTATGAAAGGTAGGGGGGGTCTGTTTTCCGTTTTCTGTTTGGACTTCCATATGAAGGTGAATGGTCCACCTATAATTTGGGTTAGTCAACTATCCGGGAGTTCTGAGAGCCATGGAAATTCGACCCACTTTTTTCCCCGATACGCTTGACGCTTTCCTGTTAGGCTCAGGCATCCATCTTTCTGCTCTTGCCAATCGCTTTCCTTTTACAGAAAACGGAAAACGGAAAACAGAAAACAGGGTTACAGAAAACCGATGAAACGTATTCTGCTCAGCCACGGCGCGGGCGGCCGGGAGATGACGGCGCTCATCGACGAGGTCTTTCTGGCCCGGTACGGCGACCCGAACCGGGTGGGCGACGACAGCGCCACTGTCCTGCTGGGTTCCCACCGGCTCGCCTTCACCACCGACTCCTTCGTGGTGGACCCCCTCTTTTTTCCCGGCGGCGACATCGGCCGCCTGGCGGTGGCGGGCACGGTGAACGATCTGCTCACCGCCGCGGCCCGGCCCCTGGTGTTGTCAGCGTCCTTCATCATGGAGGAAGGCCTGGAAATCTCCGTGTTGCAGGCCATTGCCGAGTCCATGCGCGTAACCGCGGCCGAAGCCGGGGTCGCCATCGTCACCGGGGACACCAAGGTGGTGCCCAAGGGCGCCGCCGACAAGGTCTTCATCACCACCGCCGGGGTGGGGCTGGTCCTGCTCCCCGGGGTGTCGGGCGCCGCGGCGCGCCCCAGGGATGAGATCATCCTCACAGGGTCGGTGGGCGATCACGGCACCGCGGTGCTGCTGGCCCGGGAAAAGCTCCTGGACGGCGAGGCCATCATGAGCGACGCCGCTCCCCTCACCGGGCTGGTCATGAACCTGCTGGAGGAAGGCTGCGAAATCCACGCCATGCGGGACCCCACCCGGGGCGGGATCGCCGCGGCCTTGAACGAAATCGCCCGTCAATCCCAGGTCGCCATGGAAATCATCGAGGCCCGGGTGCCGGTCGCGCCGGCGGTGGCCGCGGCCTGCGAGGCCCTGGGCCTGGACGTCTTCCAGGTGGCCAACGAAGGCAAGATGCTCATCATCGTGGCCCCGAAGGATGCGGCCAAAGCTCTGTTCATCATCCGGCGCAGCCCTTACGGCGAGGCGGCCCGGGTCATCGGCCGGGTGCTGGATGCGCCCCCCGGCCGGGTAACGGTCAAGACCGTCATCGGCACCGCCCGCCTCCTGGACCCGCCGTCGGGGGACCTGCTGCCCCGCATCTGTTAAAGCCAAGCCGGTGTAGAGGCGGTTGGCGCACCGCTTCTCCGGTGTCCATACCTTGTACTTGGATTAATCGGAGAACCGGTCCCGGAGGACGACGCCTGGATGGTCCGGCCCCTATATTGCTCTAGCGTTTCCAGTTCGCCCTCACCACCATGTTCCACATCACCTGGGCGGCAACCTCCGTCGGCCTCAGCACCCTCTTGGTGGTGATGGAGGGCCTGTGGCTGAAGACCGGGGATGTCGCCTACTATCACCATACCCGGTTCTGGGGCAGGCTGTTCCTCCTCGGCCGCGTCCCCCCACCTTGCAGGCCGCCACGCCGGCCCCGATAATCATGTAGCGTCTGGTTCATCTTGCCGCGGCGCGCGCTTTCTGGAAAGATAAATGTGCGGGCCTTTCCGGTCTTGCGGAAATTCGGCGCTTATAGTAGGTTTGGTTAAACTCGCTCTCATGGATTAATCCCTGCATTTGCTCAATCAGAGCGGTAATGACCGTTGTAGGGGCGGGTTTCAAACCCGCCCCGATAAGACTGTCCCCTGAAGAAAAATTGCGGGAATATACCTAAGACGGAGGAACCCCATGCAACCCATATCCCGGGCCTTGATGAGCGTCACCGACAAGAGCGGCCTGGTGGAATTCGCCAAATTCCTGGCGGGCTACCAGGTAGAAATCCTGTCCACCGGGGGCACCGCCAAGCTCCTGCGGGACAACGGCGTCCCCGTGGTGGAGGTCTCGGACTTCACCGGCTTCCCCGAGATGTTGGACGGCCGGGTCAAGACCCTGCACCCCAAGGTCCACGGCGGCATCCTGGGACGCCGGGACCTCATGAGCCACCAGGAGCAGATGGCCGCCCACGGCATCGTCCCCATCGACCTGGTGGTGGTCAACCTCTACCAGTTCGAACAAGCCGTGGCCAAACCGGGCTGCACCCTGGCGGACGCCATCGAGAACATCGACATCGGCGGCCCCACGATGCTCAGGGCCGCGGCCAAGAACTACGAGGCCGTGACCGTGGTGGTGGACCCGTTGGACTATCCCCGCCTCATGGCCGAAATGAAGCTGAATAAAGGCGCCACCAACCTCGGCACCCGCTTTGCCCTGGCCCGCAAGGTCTTCAAGCTGACCCACGGATACGACGGGGCCATCTACCGCTACCTGGCGGAGAAGGGCCCGGCCGCCTGAATGGGCGCACCCCTCGCCATCACCCTGAGCCGGGGCCGCAAGATCGATCTGAGCGGCCCCCAGTACTACCAGGACCTGCTCACCGGTATTGCCTTGGAAATCCTTAACGAACTGGCGGAGCTGGAAAAGCTGGATCTGGCTGCCCTGGGGGAGGACGCCCTCGACCAGGTGGTGAGCATCACCCAGATCCGCCTGCTCAACGAGCTCTATTACGGTCTGGGGCAGTTGCGGGCGGCGGGGATGGAGCCCGATGTGAAGCGGGCCATCCAGGACCTGCGGGATATCTGGAACCGCTACATCGACAGCACCAACCGGCCGGCCGCCCTGAAATTCCAGGCGGACCCGGCCGACGCCCAGGTGCAGTAGAAGAGCAGTTGTCAGTGGGCAGTGGGCAGTAAAAAAACCAGCGCCCGCTTGAATAAATATCGCTGGCTTGCTTTGGGGGATGGCACGCTGTGCCCGGCTCGTTCTTCCTTCCAATTACTATCAATAACGATCTTTACCAAACTGACTACTGACCACTGCTTTTCAGCGCTTCGGCCTGGTGATAATGCACCCCGATATCCCGCCGCAGCGCCAGGCGGTTGCCCTTATCGTCTTCCCGGGGGATCACCCGGATCTTGCCGTTGTCGAAGGCGTTGAGCAACTTCTGGCGCAGGGGCTCCGCGGCCTGGCCTGCGGTTTGCCCGGCCTTGACGGTGGCATTGGCCAGCAGGTACGCCACCCGGGAGCCGTCGGACTTGAAGGCGCCCTCGACGTAATCCATGGCGGACGGGATAACCGTGATCTTCTTCTTGTCGAAATAGTCGAAGTCCATCTCCACCACTTCGCCCTTGGTCAGGGACCAGGGGTAGCCTTTCTGCTGCTGGGGGCCGCCGGGGCCGGTCACCAGGGCGATGCACAGGGAGAGTTGGTCGGACCGCACTTCCGGGGCGACCTCGTCCAGCCGGCCGTCCGCCATGGCCGCAACCAGCGCCCCCAGGTTGCGGAGCCGTTTCACCACGGGCTGGAACTCCGGCTCCCCCGGGCGGATATTGATCTCGCACACCCGGATGGCCGTGGGCTTGAAATTGCCGTCAAAGGAGACGAAACAGCCCGGATAGAGGACGCAGGGGCGCAGGGCGCCCTGCTCGGCCATGAGCCGGATGAGGGGCCGGGCGAGGGTGGCGTCGGCCAGCGCAAGCAAGGCGGGGGATTCCAGGGGGTGGGGCGAAATGGAGCCCATGCCGCCGGTGATGGGATTGTCCAGGCCCGGGGGCCGCTCAAACCGTTCCGGATAGTCCATGGCGGTGGGGAGTATTTGATAATGGCCCGCCTGATCCACCAGGATGGTGAAACTGATTTCCACCCCGGACATGCGGGCCTCGATGAGCAGGGGCCAGGGGGATTTTTTCCCGCAGTCCCGCGTGTAGGCATCCTTGTAGTCCTTCATCAAACCGTCGTAGACATCTTTGACATCCCAGGTGTTGAGCATGATCCGGGCGCCCTTGCCGCCGGCGCTGTAGGGATATTTTAAGACCGCGCCGCCGAATTCGTGGAGGTAGGCCAGGCAAGTCTTTAAAACTGCGGGGTAGTCCCGGGCCTCCGCCTCGGTCCAGGCCGGGGCCACGGGGACGCCTGCCTTCTCACAGAAGCGCTTGCCGGCGATCTTGTCGGCCTCATACTCCACCCCGGCGGAGGCCGCGCCGATGATGCGGTCCCCGAACCCGGCGTCGGTCACCCGGTCCACCAGGCCCTCGAACAGCAAGCCTTCCGGCATCACCAGGGCCACGTCCAGATCTCCGGCCTGAAAGGCCCGGATCAGGGCCGCAGCATAGGACGAGGCCGAGTTGTCGGGCACCGGCATAAAATCGACGGGCCACCCCATTTTTTGGGTAAAAGGCTCCATGGCCCCGGTGCCTTTGACGACGACCCCGCGATACGCCCCGGGATAAAGCTCGCTCCTGGAGCGGCTGGTCTCCAGGGCGGCCAGCAGGGTCCTGCCGTCCGTCCCCACAAAACCGATTTTCTTCTCTGTCATAGCGCGGCTCTTACCTAAAAGGAGGTAATTTATCTGCATCATATATTATCTCAGGCGGGCAAATCCATTAAAAACCGCCGCCGCCTCTCCGAGCCTTCCCGGCGGCGGCATCGGCCTGGTTCTTATGGCTTCCTGTGGTATGATGGAACAATGGTTCTCATTCCATATTGAGACCTCTGTCACGAAAAGTGCTTGGTGGCGCCGGCATCTTGCCGGTGCGGCAAACCGGCTGGAAGCCTGTGCCACCAACCTTTTCAGGCTTTACGGGTGAGCCGAAGGCTCATGAGCGCCTGCTAACCATGCAGTCAGGGAGAACATTTATGGAAGAAGCGGTCTCCATCCCGGGGCCGGGAATCACTCTGGAAGGCCGGTTATTGGCCGGCGCCGCGCCCGGCGGGGCGGTCATCACCCACCCCCACCCCCTGTTCGGGGGCGACATGGCCAACAACGTGGTACTGACCGCGGTACGCGCCCTGGCGGCCCGGGGGATGTCCGCCCTGCGTTTCAACTTCCGGGGAGTGGGGCGGAGCACCGGAACTTACGGCGGCGGCATTGATGAGGCCGACGACCTGGCCGCGGCCCTGGCTTTCCTGAAGTCTCGTACTCCCGGCCCTCACTACGTGGTGGGCTACTCCTTCGGGGCCGCGGTGGCGAGCCGGGCCCTGCTTAAGGGGCTGGCCGCCGACGGAGCCGTCTTCGTGGCGCCCCCCATCGCTTTCATGGACCTCAGCTTTCTCCCTCGGGTGCCGGGGCTCAGGCTCATCCTCGTGGGGGACCGGGACGAACTCTGTCCGCTCCCGAACTTGCAGGCGCTTATGGCGCCAGTCCAGCCGTCCCCCGGGGAGACGCCGCCGGAGATCAGGGTCATCGAGGGCGCCGACCATTTCTTCAGCGACGGCGAGGCGGAGCTGCTCCGGGTGTTGCAGGAGTTTCCGTTGTAGCGGAAAAAGTGGTGCGCCGTGCGCACCCTGCAATCCTTAATCCCCCTGGTGGGTGCGATCGGCGCCGACGGGGCCGAACAGGCCTTCCCGGTAAAGCGTGCAAGAGCCGGGTTTGTGACCCCGGGATATTGCCAAACGGGGTTTCGTTCTTAAGTTAAAAAAAGCAGAGAGGCAATTTTTGGCGTTGACCGCGGCATGGTCGGGTGTTCCGGGGATTATCCCTTATACCCAGGCGCCTTCCCGGAAAGCTAGGGTTTTTGGCGTTCCCCGGCAAGAGCTTGGGGACGGGGGTTAGCGAATGACCCCTGTATGAGATTCATCCAGGAGGAGGTGCGACATGACCGAGGCGCAAAAGCTGGAGCACCTGCAGAAACTGGCCACCCTGATACGCTACTCTATTCTTACCATGACCACCCAGGCCGGCTCCGGCCACCCCACATCGTCTTTGTCGGCCACCGAACTGATGGCCGGCCTCATGTTCGGGGGCATCTTCAGATACGACCTGGATAACCCCAGGCACCCCAACAACGACCGCCTCATTTTTTCCAAGGGGCACGCCACCCCCCTCTTTTATTCCTTGTGGGCCATGGCCGGCAAGCTGACGGCCGCCGACCTCATGACCTACCGCCACTTCGGCAGCCCCCTGGAAGGCCACCCCACCATGAGCTTCCCGTACACCGAAGCGGCCACCGGCTCTCTGGGGCAGGGCCTGGCCATCGGCTTGGGCATCGCCTTGAACGCCAAGTATCTGGACAAGTTGCCTTATACCACCTACGTGCTCCTGGGCGACAGCGAAATGGCCGAGGGCTCCCAGTGGGAGACCATGCAACTGGCGGCCCACTATAAGCTGGACAACCTGGTGGGCGTCCTGGACGTCAACCGGTTGGGCCAGCGGGGCGAAACCATGTACGGCCACGACCTCATGGCCTACGAGAACCGCATCGCCGCGTTTGGCTGGGAGACTATTTTGGTTGACGGCCACTCCTTTCCCGAGGTCCTGGCCGCGTATGAGCAGGTCATGGCGGTGACCGACCAGCCCGTCATGATTATCGCCAGGACCATCAAGGGCAAAGGGGTGTCGTTCCTGGAGGACAAGAACGGCTGGCACGGCAAGGTGTTAAGCCCGGCAGAACTGGAGCGGGCCCTGCCGGAGTTGGGCCCGGTGGATAAATCGGTCCGGGGGGTGGTGAGTCGGCCCGAAGACCTGAGGCCGGCTACGGTTGCGCCCCAGCCCGCCGCCCCACTGGCCTACGAGCCGGGCACTGCCGTGGCCACCCGCAAGGCTTACGGCAACGCCTTAAAACGGCTCTATCCCCAGTTTCCCCACCTGGTGAGTCTGGACGGCGAGGTGAGCAACTCCACCTACGCCGAGATCTTCGAGGACGCGTATCCCCGAAAATTTTTCGAAATGTACATCGCCGAGCAAAACATGGTGGGCGCGGGCCTGGGTCTGGCCACCCGGGGCAAAATTCCCTTTCTCTCCACCTTCGCGGCCTTTTTCTCCCGGGCCTTCGACCAGATCCGCATGAGCCAGTACTCCGAGGCCAACCTCAAATTCGCCGGGTCCCACGCCGGGGTCTCCATCGGCGAAGATGGGCCGTCTCAGATGGGCCTGGAGGACCTGGCCATGTTCCGGGCGATTTTGGACAGCGTGGTGCTGTACCCTGCCGACGCCGTAGCCACGGAGCGCCTGGTGGAGGCCGCCCTAACCCACCCCGGCATCGTCTATATCCGCACCACCCGCATGGGCACTCCCGTCATCTACGGCCCCGAGGAGAAATTCCCCCTCGGCGGCTGCAAGGTGCTGCGCCAGAGCGACAACGACCTGGTGACGGTCATCGGCGCCGGCGTCACCCTGTTTGAAGCCCTGGCCGCCTACGCACAATTGCAGCAAGAAGGCATCAACATTCGGGTCATCGACCTCTATAGCGTCAAGCCGGTGGACGCGGCCACTTTGCTTACGGCCGCCAAAGCCACCCAAGGCCTCATCACCGTGGAAGACCATTACCCCGCCGGCGGCATCAATGAGGCGGTCATGGCGGCCCTGGCCCCCAACCCGGTGCGCCTCTATTCCCTGACGGTGACCCAAAAACCCAAAACCGGCAAACCGGCGGAACTCCTAGCTTACGAGGACATCTCCCGGAGCGCCATCGTCAAGCTGGTGAAGCAGATAATCCAAGGATGATCAGCGTAGGGGCGGGTTTCAAACCCGCCCCTACAGGGATACCATAGCATTTATCAGCAATCAGAGGAGACTGCCATGCGCCTGGGCATCGCCGCGGATCACGGTGGCTTCGAACTGAAGGAACAGCTGAAGCAGGAACTCAAGACTCTGGGCCACGAAGTGGTGGACTTCGGCGCCTTCGAGTACGCCCCCCAGGACGATTACCCCGACCTGGTGGCGCCCCTGGCCCGGGCGGTGGCCCGAGGCGAAGTGGAGCGAGGCGTGGCCGTTTGCGGCAGCGGCGTGGGCGCCTGCGTGGCGGTGAACAAGGTGCCGGGAGCCCGGGGGGCGCTGATCACCGACCCCTACTCCGCCCACCAGGGGGTGGAGGACGACGACATGAACATCATGTGCCTGGGAGGCCGGGTGACCGGTTATGCCCTGGCCCTAGAGCTGATCCAAACCTTCTTGAAGGCCAGCTTCACAGGGGCGGAGCGCTTCAAACGGCGCTTGCACAAGCTTAAGGAACTGGAAAAACAGGATAAACCGGCATAAGAGCAAATATTGGCAGATAGAGGCCAGCGGAGATTTTTTTATGAGCAACCAGGGTTGTGACATTGGCCTGATCGGCCTGGGGACCATGGGGCGCAATTTCGTCCTGAACATGGCGGACCACGGGTTTGCCGTGGCCGTGTATAACCGCACCGCCGAGAAGACCAAGGACTTCATGGACCACGAAGTGGGCGCCCGCACCATCCAGGCCGGCTACGACCTGCAAGAGTTCGTCGGTCTCTTGCGCCGGCCCCGGGCCCTCATCCTGCTGGTGGCGGCCGGCGATCCGGTGGACGCGGTGCTCCGGGAACTGCTGCCGTGGCTCGAGCCCGGCGATCTCATCATCGACGCCGGCAACTCCCATTTCACCGATACCAACCGGCGTTTCAAAATCCTGGCCGCAAAAAATCTCAAGTTCATGGGCATGGGGATCTCCGGAGGGGAAGCCGGGGCCCGCTCTGGCCCCAGCCTGATGCCCGGCGGCTCCCGGGAGATGTACGACCGGGTGGCCCCCATCCTGGAGGCGGCCGCGGCCCACATTAACGGCGAGCCCTGCGTCACCTATCTGGGGCCGCGCTCCGCCGGCCATTACGTCAAGATGGTCCACAACGGCATCGAGTACGGCCTCATGGAACTGATCGCGGAGACCTATGATCTCCTGAAACGGGGCCTGGGCCTGACCCCGGCCGAGTTGGCCCCCATCTATGACCGCTGGAACCGGGAGGAGCTCAACTCCTTTCTCATCGAAATCACCGCCAAGATTTTTACCCGCCGGGACGACCGCACCGGCCAGTTCCTGGTGGAGATGATTTTGGACAAGGCCAAGCAAAAAGGCACCGGCAGGTGGACCTCCTGGGATGCCATGGACCTGCAGGCAGGGACGCCCACCATTGACGTGGCGGTGGTCATGCGGGATATGTCGGGCTACAAGGAGGAACGCGAGAACTCGGCCCGGTTCCTGACCGGGCCTTCCCCCATCTTTCCGGGAGACCGGGAGCGCTTCCTCGGCCAGGTGCAAAACGCCCTGTACGCCGGCATGATCGCCACCTACGCCCAGGGCCTGGCCCTGCTCCAGAAGGCCTCCACCGCGTACGACTATGGCCTGGACCTGGAGGCCGTGGCCCGCATCTGGCGGGGCGGCTGCATCATCCGGGCGGCCCTCCTGGAGGACGTCCGCACCGCCTACAAAGCCAGGGCGGATTTGCCCAACCTCATTATGGACCCCCGTCTGGGGAAGGAATTTATGAGCCGGGAGGCTGACTTGCGGGAAGTGGTGAAGACGGCCGTCACCCTCGGGCTGCCGGCCCCGGGCTTGATGGCGACCCTGAGCTACTTCGACGCCTACCGCAGCGCCGTGCTCCCAGCCAACCTGATTCAGGCCCAGCGGGACTTCTTCGGAGCGCACACCTATGAGCGCCTGGACGCCCCCGGCACCTTCCACACCCAATGGGAGGAGGACTGAGGCGGTATGTCCCCTGAGGGTTGAATCTTCTAGCGATTGCCAAAAGTTCCTTCCGTTTATCCCCGCACCCCACTGGGGGAGAGGGTCAGGGGGAGGGGCGCGACATGGCGCATATGGCCATGCGGTCAATCTTGACAGGTTTTATTTGACTCGGTTCATCAGAAATAATTTAAGGAATATCCATCGGGAGACGATGAGGAAATAAGAGGCTTTCCCTTGCAGAGGTTAGGGCAGCGACGATGAAAGGTGTTACTGAGTTCCTGCATCAGGTTCAACATGACCCGGGGTTCATAGAACAGGCCCAGGCCTGCGCTTCGGATGCGGAGCGGCTGTCATTTCTGCGGAAGGAGGGGTTCGAGTTCGCTCCGGAAGAGTTGGAGGCGGCGATGAGTTCCTTCGCTTTTCTCAACACGTTAACCCATTTCCGGGAGACCAAAGACCTTCGGAAAACTCAACGTTATGATGTTTTTCTTAAGGTTACCGAACTTAATGGTCAACCCATGAACGAGGCGGCTATTCTGGACATCAGCGCCTGGGGGGCAAAGATTGAGTCCATGGTCAGCCTTTTGCCCGATAGCCCGGTGGAACTCAGCTTTTCCCTGCCGGGAGCAGAAAAGGAGACCCAGGTCCGGCTGGTAGGTAAGGTCGTCTGGGCAGGACAGATGCCCGTCTCCAAACGCAACCAGGCAGGCCTGATATTTTATAATTCCCTCGATCAACTGAACCGAGCGGGTAACTTCCCTTTAGAAAAAGTTAAGTCGGCGATCCAGAAGCAGCGGGAGGAAATAACCCAAAATGAATTTTTAAGCGTCAAAGAGTTCGCCGGCAAGATCGGCGTCCACTGGTTCACGGTATGGCGGTGGACGGTGGAGAAGCGTATTCACTTCAAACAAGTTAAGTCAGGCTGCAAAATCCTCATCCCTACCTCGGAGTTACTCCAGTTCCAAGAGTCCTCTGGGCAATCTCAACATACAGAAGCATCCATAAGCATCCTTTAGCATCCTTTAGCATGCAACCATTTGCAACCCTTAGCATCTGTTTGTTTACAACGACCTTCGGTTAAAGGGATAATCAATACCAGTCAGAAAGAAAGCCAAACCCGCCGCGAGGTGGGGACGGAAAGCCACGGGTCTCTATAAGATATTACTCAGGCCATAAAATTGTTCCCATAATCAGAACCAGAGTCTACGAAAATTAATTGTGTGATCCGATGGAATGGGAACTATTAAGTGGCCTGAGTAATAAGAGATGGTCGGGTTGCCTGGGATAAGGCAGCCCGGTTTTTTATTTTGGCGCAATCTCTGGCATCACGTGGTTTAAACCCTGTTCATATTTAGCCGGAACAAACTCTCTGAGCGCTGGCGGGCACGGAGGCCCGCCCCACCAACGGATTTGTTTCATGTGAAAACGAACATGGCATAAGAGCAATGGAGTTGGTGTCCCGTTCCCTGGCCTCTGCCTCTGGGGAAATTCCTTTCAGGAAAAAAATCTCTTCCAACGTCATTCCTGCCTTGATTTTTTCCCGATACCGGGAGAAAGTTGACCTTGAGACCGTAGCCTTCGGTTTGCCTGCAAAAATTGGAGCCCCCATGCGAAAGCTTTCAGCCTCGATTTTATCGGCGGATTTCGGCCGGCTGTCGGAGCACGTCAGGTCCGCGGAGCAGGCCGGCGTCGATTGGATTCACGTGGACGTCATGGATGGTCATTTCGTCCCCAACCTCACCATCGGCCCGGCGGTGACCCAGGCCCTGCGCCGGGCCACCAGTCTGCCCCTGGATGTCCACCTGATGATCAGCAATCCCGAGCGCTACGTCGAGGCCTTTGTGGAGGCCGGGGCCGATTGGCTGGGCATCCACGTGGAAGCCACCGTTCACCTGGAGCGGCTCATCCAGCAGATCAAGGATGCCGGGGCCAAAGCCGCGGTAACCCTGAACCCCGCCACGCCCTTGAACTGCCTGGAATACGTCCTCAAAGACGTGGATATGGTCCTGTTGATGACGGTGAACCCCGGTTTTTCCGGGCAGAAATTCATCCGGGGGGTCCTCCCCAAGATCCGGCGCCTGCGCCAGATGATCGACGCACAGGAATTGGACGTCCTCATCCAGGTGGACGGCGGGGTGCAACTGGACACCTTAGGAGACCTGGTGGCCGCCGGCGCGGACGTCTTCGTCTCCGGCTCCGGCATCTTCAACGACAAGCCCGTGGCGGAAAACGTGCGGCAGCTGCGGGAGTTAATGAAATAGAGGGGCTGATAAGCAGGCTAATTTAGTGTTTACTGATCAACAAGACCTGAAGTCAAGCCGGAAAGGTGCGGATTGGGAGATGTAAGTCCCCCTTTCCTAAAGGGGGATTATCGGGAGGTTATTTGTAATCCCCCCTTCCCCCCCTTTAAAAAAGGGGGGTAAAAAAACTGCCTTGTCAATGCCGCCTTATTTATGAAACGCATTACTGGATAAACCGAATCACTAATCCATATATGTGGTAAAAGGAATCCGGAAGGAGGATTGTGATGGCAGGTACCCCCCGGCAAACCACCATCGAGGCGCTGCTTGGCAACGAAACGGCTTTTCGCACTGCACGCCGGTCCTACCAACCGCACCTGTGCCCGCGCCTGGCGGCAGGTACCGGGAGCACCCGGCCCCTCCCGGGCTTCGACCTGGACGTGATCAAGGTGGCCCGGGAACAGTTGCCCTTCGTCAGCAAAAATAAGCTGCTCAAAATCGTTCCGGATTCTCCGCCCCGCCAGACAACGCCCCGGCGTCTGGGGGTCGTGCTCTCCGGAGGTCCGGCCCCGGGCGGCCACAACGTCATCGCCGGATTGTTCCACGCGGCCAAACGGGACCATCCCGACAATACGGTGATCGGCTTTCTGGCCGGACCCAAAGGCATCATCACCGATAAGCACGTGGAAATCACCGCGGACATGGTGTCAAAACACCTGAATTCAGGCGGCTTTCACATGTTGGGCACCGGCCGGGATAAGATCGACACCCCGGAAAAAATGAAGCAGTGCCGGGGAACCTGCGGCGCCTTGCAGCTCTCGGGCCTGGTGGTGGTGGGGGGCGACGACTCCAACACCAACGCCGCATTTCTGGCGGAACATCTCCGGGGCATCGGCACCCAGGTCATCGGCATCCCCAAGACCATCGACGGGGACCTCCAGGTGCCGGGACTGCTCCAGCTACCCTTCGGGTTTCACTCCGCCTGCATGGCCTTTGCTACGGAAGTAGGCAACCTCAACTCCGACTGCAAATCAGACCTGAAGTACTGGCATTTCAACCGCCTGATGGGCCGCAGCGCCAGCCACATCGCCATGGAAGTGGCCTTCCAGACCCATCCCAACGTCATCCTCATCGGGGAAGAGATCGAAGAAAAGGAACTCACCATCCACAACGTGGTGCGCCTCATCGCCGACGTCATCGTGGACCGGGCCCAGACCGGCAAAAATTACGGCACCATCCTGATTCCCGAGGGCATCCTGGAGTTCATCCACGAAGTCAACGTCCTGATCATCAAGATCAGCTACATCATCGCCCACTATAACCGGGAGGCCACGGAAGACGAGTCGTTCCACAAACTCTCCTTTGAGGAACAGGTCCAACTCATTGACAACAGCGACATCTGGCGGGACTATGACAGCCGCGTCTTTTTAGGCTTTCCGGGGCTGCTCCAGAGGGGCCTGCTGCTGCCCCGGGACAGCCACGGCAACTTTCAGTATGCCATGGTCAACACCGAGCGCATCCTCCTGGAAATGGTGGCCACCTACCTGCGGAAGCAGAAGGCCAAGGGCATTTATAAGGGCAGTTTGCGCACCCAGAACCACTACTACGGCTATGACGGCCGGGGCACTTTCCCCACCAAGTTCGACTGCGACTACGGCTATAACCTGGGGTTTGCGGCTTACAGCCTCCTGGCCAACGGCGCCACCGGGTACATGGCGGCCATCAAAGACCTGCATTTGCCGGTGGCGGAGTGGCAGCCCATCGGCATCCCCCTGGCGCCCCTGATGCACCTGGAGGAGCGCAAGGGGCGCCTGGAACTGGTGATCGCCAAGCAGAAGGTGGACCTGGACGCGCCGGCCTTCAAGTTTTTGGAGCAGGAACGCCTGAAGTGGGCCCATGATGACCAATACCGCTTCCCCGGCCCCATTCAGTTCTACGGCCCCGCGGCGGACAACCAGCCCATAACGCTGCAATTAAACTCGCTTTAAGGGGTTTTATACCGAGTTGCAGTCAAAAAACTATGAATATTCATGTCATTCTGAACGGAGCGCCGCGGAGTGAAGAATCTCGGCGGCTTTTAAAGAGAGATTCCTCGCTGCGCTCAGAATGACAAAAAATAGTCTTTTGATTGCTCGTTGGTTTCAGGCCTCATACCAATCTGCGCTCAAAAAGTTAATTTCCCTTCGTAGAGTGCGTCTTATACCAAGTTCGCTTTCAAAAGAAACAAATCGGACAGTGGGGCGGGCCTCCGTGCCCGCCATGCCTTGACTGATTTGTTGCATCCCAATAAGAACCCGGTATTACGCACCAAGAATGGCGCGTGAGACGCGCCCTTGGATTTTAGCATCGAATTAGGCATCAGGCGGTTGCATTAAAATGCAGGGCCGCCGCCCTCGCCTGCCCCTGGACAGCCGAGGGCGGCGGTCACAAACTTCCTGGTTTCGGGGTGACACCTTCGGGGGCATAAACCATCAGCAGCCGGGGCGCCCGGTTAAGCCGGCGGCATTTTGTCCGGCCCGGACCGGCCGGCGCGGGCCAGCAGGCTTTCCCGGATTGGAAAGAGATTTTCCCCCATGGCGCATTGGGTCAGATATTTGGTCATGCGGCTGGGGTTTTGCCGGTAAATTCCCACCAACTGCCGCCAGAATTGCCGCCGGTAGTCGGCCACGATTCCCTGACGCCAAAACAACTTGAGCAGCGCCAGCAGATCTTCGCGCCGGGCATGGAACGGCAAACGGTCTTTCTGCTTGTCGGCGCCCCGGCTTTTGCTCTTCCCGGCGGCGGCGCGGGTAGGCCGCATGGCCAGATAGTACCGGTAGCTCCGGGCCAGATATTTTGCGGGCTCGTAAAGATAGTCCACCGTCCGGATGTACTCCGCCACGATCTCTGCGGCTGGCCGGGTCGGCAGAAAGTTGAAGCTCGCTTCGATCATGTCGGCGGAAATCCCGGTTTCCGTAAGCCGATTTTCCTGCTGGAGCCGGTCCCAGAGGCTCGTATTGGGGAGGGCTTGCAGCAGGTTCAGCATCACCATAGGTAGGTTATGCTGTGCCACGAACGCGCAGATCCGGTCGCCGGCCCCCTTGGTCTCCTGATCAAAGCCCATGATAAAGCTAGGCACCACCGTCAGGCCGTTCGCACCGATGTTGGTCAAGGATTGACCCAGGGGATTCTTCAGGTTTTGGTACTTGCGGTTGCCGGCCAACACCGCCTCGTCCGGAGACTCCACCCCGACGAAGACATTGCCGAAATTAGCTTCGGTCATCAGGTCCACCATGGCAGCATTGTGCCCGAGGTTGGCGGACACCTGGGTCCAGAAACAGAAAGGCTCGCCGCGGCTCTTCAACCAGGGAATAAGTTTCTTGAGGATAGCCCGGGCATGGGTCTGGTTGCCGATGAAATTGTCGTCGCAGATAAAGACTTCTCGTCTCCACCCCAGATTAAAGAGAAGTTCCAATTCCGCCAGGACCTGATCGGGGCTTTTGTAACGGGGCTTGCGGCCGTAAAGGTTGACGATATCGCAGAACTCGCAATTGAACGGACACCCCCGGGAAGTCTGGATACCCAACGTGGTGTAATCGCTTAGATTAAGCAGGTCGAAGCGGGGCACTGGCGAGAGGGCCATCTCCGGCCTGCCGCCCGGCTCGATCACGCCGTGCGTCTCACCGGCCTGCCACGCCGCCAACCAGAGGGGTATGGTAGTTTCACCCTCCCCCCGGACGAGCCAATCGGCGCCGGCCTCCATGATTTCCTGGGGCACCGAGGTCGCATAGGGGCCGCCGACCACTACGGTTTTGTGCCGCTGCTTGGCCTCTCGGATGAGGTTTAACAGTCCCTCCCGCTGGACGATCATGCCGGACAGCATCACGAGCTCGGCCCAGTCCCAGTCATCGGGGCAAAGCGGCCGCGCATTTAAGTCGGCCAGGCGCAACTCCCAGTCTCCCGGCAGGAGCGCCGCCAGGGTGAGGAGACCCAAAGGCGGCATGAGGGTTTTCCGTCCCAAAAGTTCGCACGACTGCTCCAATGACCAGAATGAAGGGGGAAATTTCGGGTTGATCAGGAGAACCCGCATCTACTACCTCCGGGAAGCTCCGCCGGCATCGCCCCCGGTTGGGGGAGTCGCCCGGTGGCGTTCCCTCTAAACGTAATAATCGCCTTCCGGGTGAGCCGGAGACCGATCCGCCTCCCCAGAAAGCTTCAAGATCCGCCCTGCGGCAAGCGTTAGGCGCCATGCCGCCACGGGTCATGGGTCCAGGGGACCCGGCTCAGGTGTCGTGCCGACCCAGGTTTACCTTGACGTACTGCTCATTGAATCGGCCGCCGTCCCAGCCGCGCCGGATCGGGGCGGCATTCAGGGGCGCGGCCTCCGGGCGGAATCCAGGTTCCCCATTTAATTATTATATTTCAGAAGGAACCCAAAGAGCAAATTTATCGGAGAAGCTGGAGCCTCTTGCAAAATTGATTCTTTGTCACCCCACACGAAGTAACTTATTTCAACCTTTTGTAAATGCCGGATCATTAGCTGCCCTCCGGACGACCATGGTGTCAATGGCGAGTTTTGCCAGAGCCTCGAAAAAAACCAGGGATCCCATCACCGGGAGCCCTGGCCTAAACCTGGTTAGCTTTCAAAGGAATTCCGATAAGTTCCCCCCTTTGGAAAAAGGGGGGGTAGGGGGGATTTAGGTTCTTGGAGCATGTGTTAAAAGGGGAAAAACTTTTGGCAATTGCTAGATATTTTCGTAAAGGCCCCTGGCCCTCCCCCTATCACTTTTTCGGGGGTGTCCCAAATCGGCCATGGACGTTTAGCCTCGGACCATAAATTATGTTATTATTCTTTCTATGGTTTACTTGGTAGGCGCCGGGCCCGGGGACCCGGGGTTGATCACGGTGAAGGGGCTGGCGTTATTGCGCCGGGCCGACGTCGTGGTCTATGACCAGCTGGCCAGCCCCGAGTTGCTCAAGGAGGCGAAGGCCTCGGCCGAACTCTTCTATGTGGGCAAGAAGGCCGGGGCCCATGCCCTGCCCCAGGGCGGCATCAACGAGCTGTTGGTGGAAAGAGCCCGGGCCGGGCTCACGGTGGTGCGCCTCAAGGGCGGCGACCCCTTTGTCTTTGGCCGGGGCGGCGAAGAAGCGGAAGAGTTGGCCGCGGCGGGCATCCCCTTTGAAGTGGTGCCCGGGGTGACCTCCGCGGTGGCGGCGCCGGCCTACGCCGGCATCCCGGTGACCCACCGGCGTTACACCACCCTGGTGACCTTCATCACCGGCCACGAAGACCCCGCCAAGGAGGCCAGCACCATTCCCTGGACCGCTCTGGGCCAAAACCCCGGCACCCTGGTTTTCCTCATGGGGGTGAAAAACCTGGCGGAAAACTGCCGGCGGCTGGTGGCCGCGGGCCGGGCCCCGGAGACCCCGGCGGCGGTGATCCAATCCGGGACCACGCTGACCCAGCGCACCGTGGTGGGGACCCTGGCCACCATGGCGCGGCTGGCTCAAGAGGCCGGCATCAAGCCCCCGGCGGTGCTGGTGGCGGGCGGGGTGGTGGAGTTGGCCGGCGTCCTGACGTGGTGGGAGAACCGGCCCCTGTGGGGCAAAACCGTGGTGGTGACCCGGTCCCGGGAGCAGGCGTCCCGCCTGGTGGAACTGCTCAGCGCGGCCGGGGCCCGGTGCCTGGAGGCACCCACCATCGAGATCGTCCCCCCCGCCGATTATGCGCCCCTGGACGCGGCCTTGCAGCACCTCGCCCGGTATGACTGGATCATCTTCACCAGCGCCAACGGGGTGCGCGCCTTCATGGACCGGCTCTTCCATATGGGACTGGATGTCCGGGTTTTGGGGCGCGCCAGGCTGGCGGTCATCGGGCCGGCTACGGCCCAGGCCTTGAGGGACTTTTACCTGGTGGCGGATGTGGTGCCGGATACGTTCCAGGCGGAGGGGCTCCTTTCCGTCCTGGAACCAAAATTGTTGGGCGGGACGCGCGTCCTGATAGCCCGGGCCGAGCAGGCCCGGGACGTGCTGCCCGAGGGCCTGGTCGAACTGGGGGTCAAACTCGACGTGGTGCCGGTGTATCGCGCCCTGCCGCCCTCGTCCGTGCCCCCGGAGGTCGCCGGGGCGCTGGCGGCGGGCCGGGTGGATATTCTCACCTTCACCAGTTCATCCACGGTCCATAACTTCGCCGGGCTGGTGGGGAAACAACGCTTTCAGGAACTCGCCGCCCGGGCCACCGTGGCCTCCATCGGCCCCATCACCACCGCCACCCTGAAGGAATACGGCATCACGCCCCGGATCGAGCCGGCCGCGTTCACCATCCCGGCCCTGGCCGCCGCGATTGTGGAATATTTTAGAAAATAAGCCAGATATGGTGCGCAGTGCGCACCATACTGACTAAAACATGACCTATACTTTTAAACCAGTACCTCACAATCCCCCGGCGCGCCGGATTGATTACGACCAGGAGCTCAACCCGGCCCAGTTCCAGGCGGTGACCACCCTGGAGGGGCCCATCCTGGTCATCGCCGGGGCCGGCAGCGGCAAGACCCGCACCCTGGTCTATCGCCTGGCCTATCTGGTGGAGCAGGGGGTGGATCCCGGGGCCATTCTGCTGTTGACCTTCACCCGCAAGGCGTCCCGGGAGATGCTCACCCGGGCGGTGCATCTGTTGGACCAGCCCCTGGGCCAGGTGGTGGGTGGCACCTTCCACGGCATCTGTTACCTCTGGCTGCGCCAGTACGGCGAGCGCCTCGGGTACCCCAAGGGCTTTACGGTTATGGACCGGGCCGACCAGGGCGATCTTCTGAACCTGCTCAAGGAGAGGTTGGGCTTTAAAAAGCTCTCCGGGCCGTTTCCCCGGAAAGAGACCATGGCCGAGATTTTAGGGGCGGTGGTCAATAAGGACCTGTCCCTGGATTTTCTGCTCACCCGGGATTACCCCCAGTTCCTGGAGCAGCGGGACCTTATGGCCAAAATGGCCGCGGCCTACCAGGACGAAAAGCGCCGCCACGCGCTTCTGGACTATGACGACCTGCTGCTGGAGGGCCGGCGCCTCCTCACCGAGCACGAGGACGTGCGCCGCCGCCTGTCCAACCGCTTTCGCTACCTGATGGTGGACGAATACCAGGACACCAACCGCCTCCAGGCCGAACTGGTGCAGCTTTTGGCCTATTCCCATAAGAACGTCATGGCGGTGGGGGACGACTCCCAGTCCATCTATTCCTTCCGGGGCGCCAACTTCCGGAACATCATGGATTTTCCCAACCTGTTCCCCGGCACCCGGGTCATCAAGCTGGAGGAGAATTACCGCAGCACCCAGCCCATCCTGGACCTGGCCAACGCCATCATCGCCGGGGCCCGGGACAAATACACCAAGTGCCTGTTCACCCGCCGGGCCGACGGCACGCGCCCCCGCCTCTTCCGGGCCGCGACGGAAAACGAACAGTCTAAGCTGGTGGTGGCCCAGGTGCAGGACCTCCTGGAGCAGGGCATTCCCTTGAGCCAGATGGCGGTGCTCATCCGGGCCGGCTATCATTCTTTCGACCTGGAAATCGAACTGGTGCGCGCCGGGATCCCCTTCATGAAGTTCGGGGGCTTCAAATTCATGGAAAGCGCCCACATCAAGGACCTCCTGGCGCACCTCCGGGTGGTGGCCAACCCCAAGGACACCATGAGCTGGAACCGGCTGCTCCTCCTGGTCCCGGGGGTCGGGCGGGCCACCTGCAACAAATTCAACTCCCAGGTGCAGGGCGGCTTTGACCTCGCGGCCGGAATCACCTGGCTGCGCCAACAACGCCGGCCCCAGGAATTAAAGGACCTGGCGGGGCTCATGGAGTCCCTGAACGGACCGGGTCAGACCCTGATGACCCGCATGAACCAGACCCTGGCCTATTACGAGCCCCTGGCCAAGGCCCGCTATGATGACTATCCTAAACGTATGAAGGACCTGGAACACCTCCTGACCATCACCGCCCGCTACAAAGAGCTTCAGACCTTCCTCAACGACCTGACCCTGGAGCCCCCCAGCAGCCTGGCGGACGTGGTCACGCCCACCCAGGACTACCTGACCCTGTCCACGGTGCACTCCGCCAAGGGCCTGGAGTGGGACGCGGTCTTTATCATCTGGGCCGCGGAAGGCCGCTTCCCGGGCTTCTACTCCCAGGAACGGGACGATGACCTGGAGGAGGAACGCCGCCTGATGTACGTGGCCGCGACGAGGGCCCGAAACTATCTGGCGGTGATTTTCCCCAGTATCGGGTATAGCAGGCAATTCGGCATGACCGTCAACTCGCCGTCCCGGTTCATCGCCGACATCCCCCGCTCCCTTCTGGAACCGTGGCGGGCCGAGGTGGAGGAGTGGTGAGGGGAGTGAGCAGATATGTAGGGCGGGCGTCCCCGCCCGCCATTAGCCCCGTAGGGTGCGTCCTACGCACCAAAAAACGGCGCGTAGGACGCGCCCTACGAAGTTAAGGAATTACCATGGAAACGCGGGAGCCGGTCTATTTAGAGACGCATCGCCGGGGGTTGCTCCAGGCGAAGATTGATGCGGCTTCTGACATCTTGAGCCGGTGCACTCTCTGTCCCCGCAACTGTCTGGCGGACCGGCATCACGGGGAATTGGGGCGGTGCCGCACCGGAGACCGTCCCGTGGTGTCGTCGTATGCGCCCCATTTCGGTGAAGAAGACCCGTTGGTGGGAAGCCAAGGGTCCGGCACCATTTTTTTTACCCACTGCAACCTGTACTGCCTCTTCTGCCAGAACTACGAGATCAGCCATGGGGGGGAGGGGGAAGAGGTCAGCGTTGAAGATTTAGCCGCCATGATGCTCTACCTCCAGAAGCGGGGCTGCCACAATATTAATTTCGTCACCCCCAGCCACCAGGTTTACCAGATACTGGCGGCCCTGCCCCTGGCCATCAAGGGCGGCCTCCACCTCCCCCTGGTTTACAACACCGGGGGCTATGATGCCCTGGGAACGTTGCGGCTCCTGGACGGGGTGGTGGATATCTACATGCCGGACTTCAAGTTTTGGGACCCCCAGGTGGCCGGGGATTTTTGTAGTGCGGAGGACTACCCCGAGATCGCCCGCCAGGCCGTCAAGGAGATGCACCGCCAGGTGGGGGACTTGTCAACGGACGCGAATGGCGTGGCCCGCCGCGGCCTGTTGGTGCGGCACCTGGTGCTGCCCGACGGTCTGGCCGGCACCCGGGGAGTCATGGAGTTTCTGGCCCGGGAGATTTCGCCCCGGACCTATGTCAACGTCATGGGACAGTACCGGCCCTGCGGCCGGGCCGGGGAGCACCCGACCTTGCGAAAATTTCTCACGGTCCTGGAGCACGAACAGGCCCAGCAACTGGCCCGGGAGGCGGGCCTCACCCGTTTGGACCGGCGGGAAAAACTCTTTCGCTGGCTGTGAGCGCATGAGCATTGTTGGGGCGGACCTATAGCGAATGCCAAAAGTATTTTCCGATAGCGGAATCATTCTAATCCCCCCTAACCCCCCTTTAGAAAAGGGGGGAACTATAAGGAATAACTATTAAAGTCCCCCCTTTGGAAAAGGGGGATTTAGGGGCAATACGGTTCACTTAAGGTTTGGCTATTTCTATGGGTTTCTGGGGCGAGGATGCCCCCCCTCACCCCAGCCCTCTCCCCCCGCCGGGGGGAGAGGGAGAATTACCGGATATCCTTCTTTATTCCCTCTCCCCCAATGGGGGAGAGGGTTA
>Ga0194126_10002680_pt1 | contig 28758 bp, 27 predicted proteins | sample TA2KigC150mmetaG_FD_148641 | JGI IMG/M metagenome (GOLD analysis project Ga0194126, IMG submission 148641) | Freshwater microbial communities from Lake Tanganyika, Tanzania - TA2015035 Kigoma Deep Cast 150m | ecosystem: Environmental > Aquatic > Freshwater > Lake | place: Tanzania: Lake... | reverse complement strand
TCCCCCCGCTCCTGCGCTGTGAGTTCGATTTGGAATGGGCTGATTCTAGGCACATAGCGAGCATCGTGCAAAGCGGGCCATACCGCAAGAATAATACGTTAGTGTATTAATGAAATGCACCACTAAGAGACTGGCGAATCAATGTAGCCCTCCGCACATGCCGCTCAGACGAGGCGGTGAAGGCGAAGGCGAAGGCGAATCCGAGATGTGGATCTGTCAACCATAACTTGCCTGGACAACTGGATAACCTCTTCCCTTCTGCATGAGCCCGAAATGTCGGAGCAATTACCTAAGACCAGACAGCGAGCTGCCACGGCAAGGCAACAATGGATCTGTCAACAATGTTAAGCCTGGCCAATTGAGTCAATTGGGTAACCCCTTCTGCGTCAGCCCCGAATGTGGGAGCAATTACCTATTACCTGGGACAGGACCGCGAGCCGCAACGGCAAGGCAAGGGCCAGGGGCAAGAGCGGCCAGCGCCCAAGGTCCGTCTTAAGATACGGCTTAGAGGTCGAGTCGGTCCCGGGCGTAGCCGAGGCTTCGCTCGAGGTGCTGTCGTTCGAGGGCGAGTTGTTGGTCGCGGGATAACCGGGAGACGGCCACGAAGGGTTCAGGATGCGCCCGGGTGCGGAGGATGTGCCACTGGCGGGCCAGGTCGCGGGCGGGGGTATCGGCCAAGGTGGTCCAGTAGCCGGGGCGCAAGATGGGCACCTTGATGGCGTCGCGGGTGATGGTCTCGAAGTTGAACCTGATGTTGGGCTTGGCTTGACGCAGGGTCTTCACCATGGCGGGCAAGTCGAGGAACCCGTCGCCCAGCGGGACGTCCGCCAGCCAGAAGCCGTCCTCAGCTTCGCGCACGGCTTGGTCTTTGAGGTGGACGGTGAGGGCGTAGGGGGCGAAGGCCTGGACCGACTCGAGCGCGTCCTCGACCAGGGGGAAGTTGTTGCCGACATCGACGCATGCGCCGATGAACTCGCTGCTAAGGTGCCGGAGCAGGGCCAAACGCTCGGCGATCCGCTGGTCCTTGTGGTTCTCGACGGCCAGGTGGAACCGGAGCCGAGCGAGCACCGGTTCGGCGAGTTCGAGCGCCGTGCGGCCTCGCGCCTCAGCCTGGTGAAACTCGGCGAGTGAGTGGAACTGCTCGTAACGCCGGCCGGGCAGGATGACGGTGCGGGCCAGGGTGGCGCCGGCCGCCTGGGCCCGGCGCACGTCTCGAGTGAAGCGGTCCAGCTCGCCTGAGCCGTGGGGCGGATCGACAATCGCTTCGATGTGCATCCGGTAGTTTTGGACACGCCGACGCAACTCGGGCAGGTGCGGGTCATCCGCAGCGGTGAAGGGGAACTGAATGCCGCCGGCGCCCAAGAGCCGGCACTCTTCTAGAAAAGCCAGGGCGGGCGAGAGGCCCTGGTGGCGGCCAGCCCAGGCGTTGCGCTGGTGGATTCCCCAAGCGTAGATCGCGACGCCCAGGGTGGAGGCAGCGGCAGTGGCGGTCGGCGGCATGGCCCCAGAGTCTAGCTCACACCCAGCGCCTTGAGTTCTGCATCCCAGGGTCGGCGGTAAGGTCGTACCAACTGCCGGTTGGCCTCAGCGTCGCCCACGATCTGCTCTTTGTCGGCATCCCAGACGATTTTGCGTCCAGTGTGCAACGATATATTGGCGAGGTGACAGACGGTGGCGACGCGATGGCCGCTCTCGATGTCCGTGACGGGGTCCTGGCGCGATTTGATGCAGTCGAGGAAATTACGCGCGTGTCGTTGGTAATCGAGCAGGGCATCGCCGGTGTCGTCTTTGACGCTCTCGGTCCAGGACTGTCGCGCGGTCGGCTCGGGTTCGGGCTGCGGGCCGCCGACGGGATGACCGCCGGGCAGGACGCGCGCTACCTGGTCGATGGGCGAGACCTTGGGATCGGCCCAGACCTCGAAGCCGCCGCGGGACATGGCCATGGTGCCGTAAGTGCCGTGGAACATGAGGCCACCCATACCCTGTCCGGCGCGTCCGGCGGTGCACTCGCGGTACTGGCAAACGGCGGTGAAACCGGGGTACTCGAGGATGGCGTCTTGGGTATCGGGGACTTCGCCATTGTCCTTGAGGAAGAACCGGCCGCCGGTGCTGTAGACCGCGCGTGGGGCTTGGACGCCGGTGATCCAATGGACCAGGTCGAGCGAGTGCTGGCCGAGGTTGGTCATTTGGCCTCCCGAGTAATCCCAGAACCAGCGGAAATGGTAGATGCCGCGGTTGGGATTGTAGCGGCGCGCTGGGGCGGGTCCGAGCATCAGGTCCCAATCGAGGTCCTGGGGCGAGTCTTGGTCGGGGGGACTTCCGAAACCCGGCATGACATTGCGGAAGAAATTGCTCTGGACCGACACGACTTGCCCGAGGCGACCGGCCCGGATGAACTCGCGGGCGCGCTGGAAGTTGGGGCCGGACCGGTTCTGGGTGCCGACCTGGACCACGCGCTGATAGCGGCGCGCCACGTCCACCATCCAGCGCCCCTCCCGCACGAAGAGGGTGAGCGGCTTCTCGACATAGACGTCCTTACCTGCGGCGCAGGCCAGCATGGTCTGGAGGGCGTGCCAATGGTCGGGTGTAGCTACGATGACGGCCTCGATGTCCTTACGCTCGAGCAGGCGGCGGAAGTCGCGGTACTGGGCCAGCGGCTTACCCACCAAGGCCCCCGCCGCCTCAAGTCGGGGCTGGTAAGGATCCGCCACGGCCACAAGGTTCACGTCCGGTTGCGCCAGGAAGCTCCGGGCATGGATGCGGCCAATCAATCCGAAGCCAAGGAGGCCGACGCCGACGCGTTCGTTGGCGCCCAAGACCCGCCGGGCTGAGAGAGTGGTCAGGCCGGCTGCGACGGTTGCGGTGGTGCGGACGAAAGCGCGTCGCGAAAGGGCAGAGGGCGCGGCGGTGGAGACCGAGTTCTCGGGACTGGGCGCTGCAGCTATCGACCCGTGTGGCCCGGGAACACCGGCGCGCGCGCCCGGGGGGCTGGTGAGGGGAAGGCCCGCGGCGCAGAGCTGCGGTTTAGGGGTCAGGTTCGGTGGCATAGGAGGATGGAGGATGGTCGAGGTTGGAGTGGGATACTCATGAGTCACGGAGGTGGACTACAACCTGGCGGTAGGGCGCGCAGTCCTCTGCGCGCCGCGGCTTCCTGTGCCCTCGGCGGTCTGCGGCGCGCAGAGGACTGCGCGCCCTGCCGGCAAAGTGTGTCTATCCCGAGCTCTCATCAGTAGTCTGCTGCGCTTAATGGGTTCATTTGCCGTCATGATACCGAGTGCGGCTGCGGTTGTCGCCGGTTTTCTGTGGCTTCGTTGAACGGCATCGGTCGCGCCGACGATCACGGCGAGTAGTAATTGTGACAGTGTTTGAGACGCCGGTAATTACGGTCCTGCCACAGGCGCGGCTGGTTAGGGCGCGGGTTGGGGGCGGTGTTTTGGAGGATGACCAGGTCGCTGCCTTCGAGGACGAGGATTTCCTCGCGCCAATCGCCGAACACATCGGCCACGTAGAGCCGGTCGGCGCGGGTCTTGAACCGCTGGACGAATCGGCCGGTGAGAGGCTCGAACAGGGCGACATCACCGCTGCGATGGCGTTCTTTGGCGCAAGCCAGTTGCTGGCGCGCGCCGGTCCAATCGATGGTGTGGATCACCTCGACCCCGCTCGCGGTCCAGTCCTTGGGAGCGACGTTGTCCATTTCGTACTCGAAGACGACCTGGCCTTGGGCGTCGAAGACGAACGGTTTTTGATGTTCGTTGTAACGGGACCGGCACCAGATGTAGTAGGCGTCCGAGTCGGGGTGGAACCGGCCAATGGCGGCGTTCTGGGGTTCTTGGCCGCGCAGATGGTTACGCCAGATCGGGCCGTTGAGTCCTAGCAGTTGGACCTGATTCGAGCCTTCTTCGAGCAAGACCACTTCTCGGCCCGGTCGGTCCGGCAACACGTCGGCCACGAACACGCTGTCCATGTGGCCTTGGAACGGAGCGGCTCGGACCAGAAGTTGGCCGGTCGCCGAGTAGATCGTGGCGCCGAGGACTTCGTCGCGGCCGTCGCCGTCCAGGTCGGCCAACCGCGCTCCGTTATGGGCGCAGGAGACGAATTGGTCGGTGGTCCACAGCGGTTCGCCGCCGCGGAGCAGGTCCCTGACGGCGTAGGCCGCGAGGTAGCGCCCCATGCGATAGCCTTCCGTGTTGGTCCGCCTGTAGAGGATGTCGGTGTCGGTTCCTTGGCCACGGAAAGAGGCCAGCAGGGCCAGTTCCCAACGTTGTGCGCCCGGGGGAACCGGGGGCTGAGCGGTGGTTTTGGGTTTGCCGGTGGCGCCGTCGACAAAGTGGACGACCGAATCGCCGCGGGTGAGATAGACGACCTCCGTGCACCCGTCGCCGTCGACATCGCCGACGGCGACGCCGGGTCCGTGATGTCCGGGCAACCCTTGGCTTTCGCTTTGCCCGCCCACACCGATGTCAGTTTTTTGTAACCAGAGGGTGTGGCCGCGGTTGTCCACGACGAGCAGGTGGCCCGGCACCGTGACGAGGAAATCCATGCGTCCGTCGTCGTTGACGTCGGCGACGAGCAGGCCGCCGGCGCTGTCGTCAGCCTCAGGGGCGGGTAGGCCGAGGGCGATCCGCGTGGTGCGGGTGCTTGGTTCCGCGGTGTAGGTGAAGCATTCGAGACTGCCGGCGAGGAGGAACAATAGGCAGCAGCGGAGGTGTCGGGTGGGGTTGGGCAGACGGCTCGCGGTGCGCCGACGAGCGAGCTGAAACAGGCGCGTGGACCAGGCTGGGAGTGGGAGCGAGCTTCGTGGGTTCATTGGGTTCATGGGTTCATCCGTTGCTTCACTGCTTACCGATCAGGGGTTGGGATAGACGACAGTTAGTTTGCTGGTAGCAGGGCGCGCAGTCCTCTGCGCGCCGCAAACCGCTGTGGACGCAGAAGGCCGCGGCGCGCAGAGGACTGCGCGCCCTACCGCCGACTTGCAGTCCCTCTCGGTGACTCATGAGTAGGTGGCGTATCGTTGGTCAAAGCGCCGGAGCCCAGCGGATCGAGCGTCGGCGCAGGCGCGGCGGAACTCCTGGGTCGTGAGGGTGCGCCGCAGTTCGGCGGGGGCAGGATCGTCCGTCGCGGCGCCGTCCGGATGGTACTGCGCCATCACGTTGATGTAGGTGTCGGGGGAGACGTGGGAGGCGAGCCACTGGGCGACGGACCGTGTGTCGGCTAGGTCGTTGGGCAAGACGAGGTGTCGGACTAACAGGCCGCGCTGGGCGAGGCCTTGGTCGTCGAAGGTGAGGTCGCCCACTTGTCGATGCATTTCACGGATGGCCCTGCGCGCCACTTCAGGGTAATCCGGAGCGTCGGCCAATCGTGCGGCGACGTCGGGCTGCCAGAATTTGAAGTCGGGCATGTAGACGTCCACCACGCCATCGAGCAGGCGCAGTGTGGGCACGGCGTCATAGCCGCCGGTATTGTAAACGATGGGCAAGCGCAGCCCTTGATTGGCGGCCAGCGTTAGGGCCTCGAGGAGTTGCGGCACGACGTGGGTGGGGGTGACCCAGTTGATGTTGTGACAACCTCGGGCTTGGAGTTCGAGCATGATGGCCGCCAAGGATTCCGCCGAGGCCGCCCGGCCTGCTGGGGTGTGGCTGATGTCCCAGTTTTGGCAAAACACACACCCGAGGTTGCAGCCGGCGAAGAAGACCGAGCCGGACCCGCTCCAGCCGCGCAGGCAGTCTTCCTCGCCGTGGTGGGGTCCGTAGCTGGCCACGACGGCCGCGCGGCCGAGGCGGCAAAAACCGGTTTGGTTGGCGAGCCGCGCGGCGCGGCACTGGCGCGGGCAAAGGCGACAGGGGGCCAGCAGTTCCGTGGCGGCGGCGGCGCGCCGGCGCAGCTCGCCGGATTGGTTCAGCGCGACATACGCCGGTTGCCAGGCCGCCGGCATGGCGAAGCAGTCGTTTATTTGCCCTGGTCGGTGCCCTTGACCCGGAGGCGGATGGCGTAGAGGCCTTTGCTGGCGGTGATGAAGAGGGTTTGGCGATCTTTCCCGCCAAAACAGACGTTGGCGGTCCAGGACTCCGGCACGTCGATCTGTTCGCGGCGCTGGCCGGTCCGGTCGAACACGGTGACGCCGCGACCGGTGAGGTAGAGGTTTCCTTCACTGTCGAGCGTCATGCCGTCTGAGCCGAGCTCACAGAACAAGGTCTTGTTGGCCAGACGGCCGTCGGGTTGGATGTCGAACCGGTAGGTTTTGCGTCCGCCGATATCGGCGACGTAAAGGAGTTTGCCGTCGGGTGTGCCGACGATGCCGTTGGGTTGGCGCAGATCGTCGACGACGCGCACCGGTTCTTTCCGGTCGGCGGCCAGGTAGTAGACGTGCTGGCCGTCTTGCGGCATGGCGGTGTGGGTCCACCAGGGGCGTTTGTAGAAGGGATCGGTGAAATAGAGGCCGCCGTCGGGTCGCACCCACACGTCATTCGGACCGTTGAGCGGTTTGCCTTGATACTGGCTCAGGAGCACGGTGACCGTGCCGTCGGGAGCGATGGACCAAAGCTCGTTCTTCTCATCCGCGCAGACCAGCAGATGGCCGCGCCGATCGAAGCACATCCCGTTGGCGCGACCCGCCGGCTGCCGGTAGGTGCTCAGGACGCCGTCCACACTCCACTTGAGAATGCGGTCATTGGGTTGATCGGTGAAGAGGACGTTGCCAGCAGCGTCGGCGGTCGGGCCTTCTGTGAACTTGCAGTCGCCGGCGAGTGGCTCGAGTTGGGCGCCAGAGGCGATCAGGCTGGATTCGGCTGCGCGGGTGAGACAGGCCATGGCAAGCAAGCCGGCGAGGACGGCGGCGGGAAGGCGGAGGGTGATTTGCATGGGTTGAGTTCGGTTGAGCGCCGGCTGTGGGCAGACTCGACTTGTGGGAACGGACCTAAGCCGTCCCGAAGGCGGCGAACCCGGCGCGGTGAGATGGCTGGTGTGACCTTACTGGTGAGGCCGCTGGAGAGACGACCGCTTGCAGGTAGGGCGCGCAGTCCTCTGCGCGCCGCAAACCGCGGTGGACCTGGGAGGGAGCGCAGCGGACTACGCGCCCTACCTGCAAGCGGTTGTCGATCTTGGCGACTCACGAGCAAGATGGGGTTCACGATAGCCGCGCTGCTCGGGCTGTCAACGCGGCGCAGGCGACGGGGCCGGCAGCCCCGAGTCCTAGCGCGACCGAGCGCGGGTGGCGCTGCTGGGGCGCAATTCCGGGCTTGAGCTGCTCGGGGGGCGAGGATTCACTATGGGTCATGGGGACGGACCTAGACGAGGTTGGCAGCGATGCGAGCGCGACTCCACACAAGGATCGGAGCACGGGCCTATTGGTATTTGGCGTGCTCGAGATCCTGCTGGGGTTTGTGGCGGTGCTGATGGTGCCGCTGATGGTGCTGGGTCAGGTGATGGCGGCGCGGATGGGCCAGGGAGAATTCAATGTGCGGTTGGTGGTACCCGCAGCGGTGTTTTATGGAGGGGCCGCGGTCATTTTTGTGTGGCTGGGGATCGGTTCGATTCGGGCGCGACGGTGGGCGCGAGCGCTGGTGTTGGTGGTGGGGTGGAGCTGGCTGGCGATGGGGGTGGTGGGCAGCGTGCTATTCCTGTTCATCATGCCGCAGTTGCTCAGCGAGGGGCCGCCTGGAGGTGAACCCCTGCCGGAGACGGCGCGGCAAGTTGGCCTGGTCGTGGGACTGGGATTTGTACTGGTCCTCTTTGTGGCCGTGCCGGCCGTTTTGGTGGGGTTCTTCCAGAGTCGCCATGTCAAAGCCACGTGCGAAGCGCGAGACCCGGGCCCTTCGTGGACCGATGCCTGCCCGTTGCCGGTCCTGGTGCTGAGTTTCTGGCTGATGGTTGGCGCGTTCTCGTTGTTGACGCTGCCGCTGTCGTCGAACAGCGTGTTGCCCTGCTTCGGCATCTTGCTCTCGGGCATACCTGGGGGAGTAGTCTGCGGGATACTGGCCACGCTCTGGATCGTGTCGGCTGTGGCGGCCTATCGCCTGAAACCTGTGGGGTGGTGGATCCCCTTGGTCTGCGTGCTGGTGCTGGGGAGTTCCGCCGTGGTCACCTTCGGCCGCGTGGACTTGGCGGAGCTGTACCGCACCATGGGCTACACCGCGCAACAGATCGAGCTGATGCAGAATTACCGGTTCCTCCACGGTTCCCCGATGTGGTGGTGGTCGGTCGGCTGGACCTTGCTGGCTTTAACTTACTTGCTGGCCATCAAGCGCTACTTCCGCAGGCCGCGTTCGTCTGAGCCGACCCTCGTCGAGCCCGCGCTCCCGCTGACCCCAGTGCCGAGTTTGCCCGAACACCCGCCGCTCGCGCACCCGACTCCCGCCGTCGAACTACCGGCCGTCGCAACTGGGCCGTCCGCCCCGGGGGAGGAGCCGTCGCCGTCGCCAGCACCGGCCTCGCGGCCCGGGGTGGACTGAGCGAGGCGATGGGGTACGCCTCACCAGCGCCGGTCGGTCGGGCCAAGGGACGGCCAGCGCGCGGGGGGGGGTGGCTTGGCGGGAGTCGAGGGTTGGCCTGCGGAGTCTTTGAAGGCGCCGCGCAACAGCCAATGCCGTTTGAGGCCGCTGAGGAGCTCGTCGGTGGTGCGCACCAAACTCGAGAGTTCAGCCAGGAAATTGGTGTTGGCCTGGACCTGAGTGTTGAGGTTGCTGACGATCAGGGAGAGTTGGTCGAGCGGCGGGCTGAGTTGGGCGACGAGGGAAGCGAGGTTGGTGTTGGCGGCGAGCAGGATGGCGTTGGCGTTGGTCATGGTGGCGCTGGTGTTGGTCAGCGCCAGGCTCACATCGGTCAGGGCGGTGTTGGCGTTGGTCAAGGTGAGCTGGAGTTGTCCGCGCAGGTCTGCCGGGATCAGCCACTGGCCCAACGAACCGGCCGGGTCCGAGAGGTGGGTGGCGATGGCCGCCAGATTCGTCAGCAACGGCTGCGCTCGCACCAACAACTCGCTCGCATTCGAGGTCACGAGCGTGGTTGAAGCCAGCAGACCGACGAGTTGGTTGGTCAACACTCGCTCCGCCTGCTCGACCACGGTCTGCAGCCGCTCCGTCAACGCAGCGGATTCTTCCGGCGGTAACCAGTACGGTTCCGAGTGGGGCGTGTAGGCTTCGTAGGTGCCCGTGCGGAAGTTCCATGCGGCGGTCACTTGTTTGCGCGGCGTCGAGCGATCGGCCACGCGGACCGTCTCGATGCCTGCCGCAGCGATGGCCTCGAGGGCGTCTTGGCTCAGCGGTTGCAGCACCATCGCCAGCGGCGGGTTGGTGTCGCCACTGGGGATCTCGTCCAGGAACAGGTTCGTCCGCAGATTCGACAGCCGCAAGGCCTCGGCCGGCGCGTACTGGCGGACTTCCCAGACCAAGTGGGTGGGCCGGTAGTTGCTGCCTTTGGTCACCTCGATGAACCGGTTGCCCAGGAAGTCGGCGGCGGTCACCCGCGCCCGCGAGCCTTCCGTCCAGAGATACCCGAAGTAGGGCGCCTTGATCTCGAACTCGACATACACGTTAAACAGGTCGTCCGGCGGTTGACCCTCGATACGAGTGATCTCGCCCACGTCGAATCCCATCAGTTTCACCGGGTCGCCCACCTTCAATCCGGCCGCACTGTAGGTGAGGGTGTAGTAGGTGACTTTCGTGTCGAACCAGCCTTTGCGTTTGGCGGTGTGATAGATGTAGTAGCAGAAACCCGCCAACAACAGCAGCGTCGCTAGCAAGACAAAAACACCCACCGCCCGCTCGACGCGGCCTAGCCGAGTCCGTAGTTGTGGCGTGAGGTCTTGCACCGCTGCGAACGCTAGCCTGAGTCCACCGCTTCCGCCAGCAATTCCCGGAGCAGCGGCTCGGTGCAACGCTCCAGATCCGCCCGCGTTCCCAGCGGCACCCAGCGACGCTCTTGGATTAAGGCGAATTGGCGCGCCATCCCCAGCCACGGCCGCAGATCGTCTGCCGCAACCACCACCGTCATTCGCCGGCGCTCCGTGCCCAAGCCGGTCCAAGCGAGCTGGGTTAGAAACTCCATCCACCAGCGCCGCTGTCGCGGGTCCAGGCCGGCGAGGGGATTGTCCAGAAACAACAGCTCGGGGCCCAGCGCCAAGGCTCGCGCCAACGCCGTCCGCTGCCGCCAACCGCGCCCCAACTGGCTGGGGTAGTAATCCGCCAGCAGACTCAAGCCCGTATCTGCCAGCAAGGCTGCCACCTGCGCCGCCACAGCGTGCTCGCCGCATTCCCGGTGATAGCACAGGGGCAACGCCACGTTCCGCAGAACGGTCAGTTCGCCGAACAAGCGGCCTCCGTCGCCAAACACCAGCCCCACTCGCCGTCGCGCTCGATCGAGGTCGCCGCTGCTCATCTCCGCCACGTCCTGGCCAAACATCAGGTGCGTCCCCGCCCGCGGACGCCATAAACCCGCGGCGGTCTCGAGCAACGGCGTCTTGCCTGAACCCGGCAGGCCTCCCACAACCCAGAACTGGTGCTCCTCGATCGTCCAGTTGAGCCCCTGCACCACCACCTGGTTGGGTTGCTCGGCCGAGCAGACGCTGGCCGAGCGCAACTCGATCAACGGCTGCGCGCGCTGCCCGGGGGCGGAGCCGGCAAGGTGCGCCGCCCCGTTGGGGATGGCGCGCCGATCTGGGAGGGTCGGTTCCACGACAAGCGCTGCGTCACATCAACAGATAGACGACGATGAACACCGAATCGAGAAAGACGCAAGCCACCAGGCTCCACACCAGGGCCCGCGTCGTCGCGGCCGACACCTCCGCCAGCCGAAGCGGCCGAGCCAGGCCCGAGTAACACGTCACCACCGCGATGATCAGGCCGAACAGGAGCGTCTTTAACGCCAGCAACACGAAGTCCTGCCAGGTGAGCGCCAGGGCGATCTGCCGGAAATACTCGGCTGGCGTCAGCGGCACGTCCTGCAGGAAGGCGAACAAATACCCCGCCGCAAGCGTGCCCAGAATCAAGTAGGCGCTCAGAGTGAACACCGCGATGGCCATCCCGCATACCCGCGGTACCACCAGGTAATGCACCGGGTCCACCCCGAGGGCCTCGAGGGCCTCCACTTCCCCCATCGCTCGCGCCGTCCCCAACTCGACCACACTCGCCGTGCCCACCCGCAGCAGCACCACCAGGGCCGTCACCAGCGGACCGAGCTCGCGCACCACCGCCGTCACCATGACCGTCCCCACCAGATGCTGGGCCCCCACCCGCGTCAGCAACGCCACCGTTTGGCCGATCACCACGAACCCTAGTGCCGCCGCCAGAAAACTCACCATTGGCAGCATCCGAATCCCCGCGCGGGCAACCTGCGCGACGATCAGCGGGTGGATCACCGCCGCCGCCTGCCCGAACCTCGTCACCAACACCCCCAGCGTGATCAACGCAAAAGCCAACAGCCCGCGCGCGTTCTCCCCGGACGCGAGCAGCCAATTGCCCACGAACTTGGTGTACGAACGAGGGAGCGGCGACTCGAACATGGACTCGATCGGGAGCCTCCGGCCCGTGCTGGTCAATGCCTTCGCCACCCGCGCAGGTTAGGAGGTTCGGGCGCCCTGGTCAAAATGGATTTGGGGCGCTGAGGTCGCGCCCCTGGTTGGCACGAAACGTGATGCTCCTTTTCGTACAGTTTGACGCCGAGCACGCGGCGTGATACCGCGTTGGCCTGGCTGAAGCATTGGCATGTGCCGAACGGTCCCATGAAATCCAAATCGCACCCCCGTCCCGTTTCCGCGCCCGTCGTTGGCCAAAACCTTGTCGCCCCGCGTCGGGGGTCTGCCGGTAGAGCCTTCACGCTCATCGAGTTGCTGGTGGTCATTGCCATCATTGCCATCTTGGCTGGCCTCTTGTTGCCGGCCCTGGCCAAGGCCAAGCAGCAGGGGCATGCCGCCCTCTGCAAGAACAACTTGAAGCAGATCGCCCTCGCGACGGTCATGTATGCCGACGATAGCCAAGACCGACTGCCGTTCGCGTGGTGGTACTACCAACCGTTCGATAGCGCCGACTCGAACAACTTCCAGACTCTGTTGATCCCCTACATCCAGAAGAACAACTTCCAATCCGGCAACACCACCGAGTCGAGCGACTTTGCCAAGAGCATCTTCCGCTGCCCCACTCGCCTCCTCGAGAACCACTACCGCCAGCACAAAAACTACCCGGGCTTCGCCAATCCTTGGAAGATCAGCTACGCCATGAACCAGTTTACCCTCCTGAGTTACCCTCCGAACGTCACCAGCCCAAAGACCGCCCGCCTCGGCTCGGTGGCCAACCCCGCGCAAACGCTGGGAACGGTGGATGTCTCCTACGAATTGAACCATCCCGCCGTGATCAAGCTGGGGCCGGGATCGGATAAGACCTGGGATGTCGGCTACAAGCACGGGGGCAAACACCCGGACGCCAAGGCCAACGTCACTTACTTCGACGGCCACGTCTCGGCCTTCTCGGCTCGCCAAACCAACGGGATCGTTATGGACTTCAAACTGTAGCCGCCGGCTCGGCGTACACCAGCAGGTCGTCTAGGTCCTCCGGCCGCAACAGCCGATCGCACCGACCCAACCGCGCACACAACTCCCGGTTACGTCGCGGGCCGAGGCAAAACCACCGCCGCACCTCCTCGAAGTCGGCCTGCCGAAACTGAACATGGAACGCCGACTCGGGCACCGGCACGGCCAAGTCCAACCGCTCGACCAAGCCCGATGACACCCCGTCCAGGTAGGCCTCGATGGGCTCATACCACTCGAGTGCGGCTGCGCCCTCGAGGGTGAACACCGGTGGCGGCCGGGCCAACACCAAGGCCCGGGGCAGTGCCTCCGGCATGGTCCCGCGATGGACACCCGCCCAAAGGAGCCGGGCCAGCGCCGCGCAGGCCGATCGGGCGCCGGGTTTGAACGCGCCAAAGACACGCCGCGCCGCAGCACCCGCCCTCTGCGGCAACGGTTCCGCCGCGGAATCGACCGAGAACCACCTTTCCGGTTCCGCAACCTGCGCAAGGGCACGAGCGCCGGGGCCGACAAGCTCCTCGGGCGTCCGCGTCCAGGTCAACCGCAGCCTACCCGACCCGCGCTCCAGGGTCACAAAGCCGTTGGCGGCAGGCCAGGTGTTGGCGCGGTTGAGCCGCGGCCGATGGGTGCGCAGGAGGAGGTTCTCGCGCAACTGCGCGGCCTCGTCGGATGCGAGCAATTCGTAGTCGATCTGAGCCACCGAGTGGATCAGACGCACCGTCTTGCGCGAAGCGCCTGCTGAATTCCGGTACGAGTTCAGCCGTTGCCGGAGGTCTTTAGCCTTGCCCACGTAGATCAACCGGCCGGTCCCATCGCGCATGAGGTACACCCCAGGCTGGCGGGGCACTCGGCGGAAAAACTCGACGCCCAGTCTCGCCTCGAGGGGGCGTGGAGCGGGAAACAGTCTGAGCTGGGTCGCCGCGCGTGGTCGTGCCGGGGCAGGGCTCGAGGTCTCCTCGAGATTCTCGACCTCGACTCGACTTCCGCGCGGAGTGCCCTGATCAACGGGAGTGGCCATGCCGTCGCTCATCTGGAGAGGCTACTTGGGGGCGCGCCCGTTGTCAGCCTTCCGCGACATCGGCAAGGGGCACGGCAGGGGGAGGCCGCATGATGACGCGCGCCAAGCGTCTGCTGGCTTGCCGTGGCGGCGGGGTGTCTGGTATCTGTGCATCTGCTGGCGGTGGCAAGGTGGCAGGGCCAGTCAGGCTCAGGGTGAGCGGTGGCCGGTGTGATGGAATGGCAGACATACAGGACTTAAAATCCTGGGGCCTTCAACAGCCGTGTGGGTTCAAGTCCCACCACCGGCACCATGCCTGGGATGCCCCCGCGCCGCGCGCCGCGTCGGATGAGTGGGGCGGGGAAGAGGGGTCGACTTGCTTTTGGGCGGGTGGCCTTTAGCGTAGCTGCATGCGAAGCGATGTGAACGAGTTCTCCGTTACCGGACGCTGGGACGGCGGTTTCGAGGAACAAGGCCTACAGGCTTGGGCCGAAGGGTTGCGTGGCCGGTTGGCTGCGCCGAAGGCGAATCTGGGCCTGGTGTTCATGAGTCCGAGGTTTTTCCCGCATGCGAGTCAGGTTCTTGAAATCCTGCAGGTGCACGCTCGGTTGCCGCTGCTGGTTGGCTGCTCCAGCAGCAGCCTCATTCAAGACGCGTTCGAGATCGAGGATGCCGCCGGCGTGGTGGCGGGGCTGTATCACTTGCCCGGCGCGGAGCTGCGGGCCTTTCATTTCACGCCGGCACAAGCCGAGGCGGCCGAGGATCCGGAGTACTGGCCGCAACAGACCGGGCTGAGCGGTGAAGGGACCAATGGATGGCTGGTGTTGGTGGATCCGTTTCATCTGGACAGCGAGCGGTGGCTGCAGGGGTGGAACCGGGCGTATGCCCGGGCGCCGATCCTCGGCGGGTTAGCCAGCGGGAATCACGCCGAGCAACAGACGCAGGTCTACCTGAACGGGGCGGTGCACGAGGACGGGGGGGTGGCGGTGTCGTTTGGCGGGGCGGTCCGTTTGGCCGGGGTGGTTTCGCAAGGCTGCACACCCATCGGCGAGCCTTGGACGATCACGCGCGCCGAAGGCAACTTCATCCATGAGATTGGGAATCGGCCGGCGTACCAGGTGCTCGTGGATACGTTCAACAGCCTGCCGCCGGAGCAACAACAGCGCGCCCAAGGAAACTTGTTTGTCGGATTGGTCATCAACGAGTATCAGGACGACTTTCGCCGGGGCGATTTCCTGATTCGCAACCTGCTTGGGGTGGACCCGGTCTCCGGGGTGTTGGTGGTGGGGGCCCGGCCGCGGGCTGGGCAGTCCCTGCAGTTCCAGTGCCGGGATGCGGCGGCTGCCACGGAAGACATGGTGGCTTTGATGGGCGAGGCGCGGCGGGTGGTAGGCGAGGCCCGGGTGTACGGTGGCTGCCTGTGCAGTTGCAGCGGCCGCGGTCGTCGACTCTTTGGCGAGCCAAACCATGACGCGGCATTGGCGCAGAAGCACTTTGGCCCGCTGGGTCTGACCGGTTTCTTCTGCAACGGCGAGATAGGGCCGGTGGGCGATCGCACCTTCGTGCACGGTTACAGCGCTGCGTTGGCGTTGTTTGTGGAGAAGTGAGCGGTCCGCAGGAGAACTGGTTGGCTCACTCCAGCTCGGCTGGCAGCCTGATTTATCCGCTGACGTCGGTCGTCGAGCGGGTGGATCTAAGGGCGCTTTTTCCGGTGTCGCAGCCGGTGGAGGTCGAGCTGGGCAGCGGGGATGCGACGTTCCTGGTCCGCTACGCCCAGAGCGTTGCGACGCATAATTTCCTGGGCGTGGAGCGGTTGCTGGGGCGCCTGCGCAAGTTGGATCGCAAAGGGCGCCGCGCGGGATTGACGAACCTGCGCGGGCTGCGCATCGAGGCGGGTTATGGCCTCGAGTATTTGCTGCCGTGGGAAGGGATTGCGGCGCTGCACGTCTACTTTCCGGATCCTTGGCCCAAGCGCAAACACTGGCGCCGCCGGTTGGTCAACGAGCGTTTTCCCGAGTTAGCGGCGCGGGTGTTGGTGCCTGGCGGGGCCGTTTACCTGCGCACGGACGACGCGGCTTATGCGGCACAAATGCAGGCGGTGTTTGCGGCCAGCCCGGCGTTTACCGCGGTCGAGACCCCGCCTGCGCTGGCGGCCGTGCCGACCGATTTCGAGCGGGAGTTTGTGGCGCGGGGTGTGGCGATTGTCCGGGCTGCGTACCGCCGGCGGGAGGCCGCGGAGATCGAGAGGGCGCGAGACGCGAAATCTGAGCTTCCGTTCGGATCGGGGTAGGGTTTAACTGGGGGGGCATGAACGTGCGAACCATTTGGGGCGTGCTGACCCGAGTGGTGCTGGTGTTGGTGGTTGTCGCCAGCGCCTTGCTGGTGGGGGTGTGGTATTTGCCGGCCATCCAGCGGAACCGGACGATGCGCGAGGAGCGCCTGCGGCTGGCCGAGCAGATCCAACAAGCCGAGCACCAGATTCAGCAGCGCGAGGCGGCCATCGAGTCGCTGCGGCACGATCCCCGGACGATCGAACGGCTGGCGCGGGAGCGGTTGGGCCTGGCGCGACCGGGCGAGACGGTGGTGTTGTTTGTATCGCCGCAGACCAACGCGGTCGAGGGTCTGAGGGCGCCCTGAAGGGGGGCGGCCGTCTAGACGGTCATGATTTCCTTCTCTTTGTGGGTGAGGTGTTCATCGATGCGGGCGATGAACTGGTCGTGGATTTTCTGGACGTCTCGTTCGGCGTGTTTTTCTTCGTCTTCGGTGACGCCGCCGGCTTTGCCGGTTTTCTTCATATGCTCGAGGGCGTCGCGGCGCACATGGCGCACGGCAACGCGGGCGTCTTCGGCCATTTTGCGGACGATCTTGACGAATTCCTGACGCCGTTCGGTGCTCAGCTCGGGGAAGGCGATGCGCAAGACGCGCTTGTCGATGGTGGGGTTCAAGCCCAGGTTGCTCTTCTGGATGGCCTTCTCGATCGGATGGAGCATGCTGGCGTCCCAGGGCTGGATGACGAGCAGGCGCGGCTCGGGCGCGGTGATGCCGGCCAGCTCGCGAATGCGCATCTGAGCGCCGTAGGCGTCCACCACGATGTTCTCGACCAAGGCCGCGGAGGCTTTGCCGGTTCGGACGCCGGCGAACTCGTGCACGACGACCTGCTCGGTCTTTTTCATTTTCTCCTCCGCTTCGCGCAGGATGTCCTTAAGTGTCATACGTCAGGGTCGGTTCTGGTTCATCCGCCGGGCGGCGCGCGCCGGGGAGCGCCGGTCACCCCGTGACCCGCGTTCCGAGGCGTTCGCCCAGCACCACCCGCCGGATACTGTCCGGCTGGGTGAAATTGAACACGATGATCGGCATCTTGTTTTCGAGGCACAGCGAAAAGGCGGTTGCGTCCATGACTTGCAGCCGCCGCGCCAGGGCCTCCTGGTAGGTGATGGTGTCGAACCGTTTGGCCGCCGGGTTCGCCTGTGGGTCGCTATCGTAGATCCCATCCACTTTCGTCGCCTTCAACACCACCTCCGCCCCGATCTCGTTTGCCCGCAGAGCCGCCGCCGTGTCGGTCGAGAAATAGGGATTGCCGGTGCCGCCGCCGAAGATGACCACACGGCCCTTCTCGAGGTGCCGGACGGCGCGGCGCCGGATGAAGCTCTCGGCCACTTGGGCCATGGCGATGGCGCTCTGCACGCGGGTGGGGACGCCGAGCTTCTCGAGGGCGTCCTGGAGGGCCAAGGCATTGATGACCGTAGCCAGCATCCCCATGTAATCTCCGGTCGCCCGTTCGATGCCGCGGGCGCTCCCGACGCGGCCCCGGAAGATGTTGCCTCCGCCCACGACGATGACGACCTGGACACCCAACTCGCGGACATCGCGGATCTGCCCGGCCAGGGCGTGGATCGCCTCGGGGCAGATCCCCACCCGGGATTCGTCAGCCAGGGCTTCCCCGGTCAACTTGAGCAGGATCCGGCGGTAACGCGGCGTGGGTGCGGCGTTCATGGGCCGGGTTCCCAGTGGGGAGCGCGGCGCCGAGCGAGCGGGTAGGCGTGTGGTTGACCGCTCATGGCGCCGTCTTGGGAAAGGCCGGTCGCCAGGAGCCGGGATGGGATGGTGCGACCGGCGCCATAAATTCCTGGTGCTTGTATCAACTCGAAGCGGCAGCGTCAAACCAAAGCCGGCCTCGGACGGGGGCCACCTACTTGATGCCGGCCAGGCGCTCGCGCCAGATGCGGTACAACTCGACCGTGGCTTGCACATCGCGCAAGCAATACTCGGCCATTTCCCGATAGCGCGCTTCTGCGACGAGGCGGCCGACGTCCATGCCGGTGACGCCGTGGCTTTTGGGGGAATCGATGCCGAAGACCTTGCAGTAGAAGTCCAGGTTGAACCGGCGCGCGGCGCCTTCGCGGCCCGAGACGCCGTAGAAGCTCAATTGTTCGGCCAGATCGCAATGGGGCTCGGTGGCGAACCGGTACCCCAGGAGATCTTTCCTGGTGATCGGCACGTTGAGGATTGCCGAGCGCAAGTAGAGGAACGGCACGTCGAAACCGCGACCGTTGAACGTGACGATTTGTTCGTAGTGCTTGGCGACGTCCCAGAAGGCTGTCAGCAACTCGCTTTCGTCGAGGCAGGCAACGAACTCGACCGGCCCGGCTTCCTGCTCGCCGTCCTGGTAGTCGGCCGCGACGAACAAGACCTGCCCTCGGGCCGTGTCGGCGTTGAGCATGGCCAGGCAAACGACGGTGGCAGTGCACGGCCAGAGACTGAGTTGGCGCTCGAGTTCCGCCCGGCGGGCGGCGCGCCCCGCTTCGTCGGGGACCCGATCTGCCTCGCGGAACAGGTATTCCCACTGCGCCTCGTCGAACTGGGTGCGTGGTTGCGCGGCGGTTTCGATGTCGAACACCAAACAGGCCATACTCTTGTTTGCGCTGGTGGACGCGCGAGCGCGGGTGCGACCCGCGCTCGCCGCCGGTTCAACTCGCAACTCGGCTCGCCCGTTCGCTTCTCCGCGACTGACGTCTTGGTTCTGGCGGGGCGAGTGGCTTGGGGTGGCGAAGGTGCCCTGCCCCAAAAACAGGCAAATCCCGGAGCGACTCTCCGGGATTTGCCTCTAGAACACTGCGTCAACGAATCACTTTACTTCTTCTTCGCTTTTTTCGCAGCTTTCTTGGCTGGCTTCTTCTTGGTTGCCACTATTCTCACCTCCCTTCGGTGCTGAGGGTTTACCCTGCTCGTGAAGTTGGCGTTGAATCGTCAAATGGGCTGTTCGCTGCCCGGAGGATGAACTGAACGCGCGAGAAGATCAACACTTGTTTTTCAAGAACGCGCGCGACGCGGCGACGCGCTAAGCGCCGACGTGGCGCCCGGGGTCGACTAGCGTCAGCGCCGCGCGAGTGTGGGCGCGCTCGAGTGCGGGTGTTTTGCGTTGTCTTCAGTCGGCTGGCTGCACGATCACGGTCACGGTCTCGGCCAAACCGAATCGCTCCGGGTGATACATCTCCTCGATTTTCGTTCCGGGCGCGACGGCGGTGCCGGCGGCGCGCACGCGGACGAGGTAGCGAATGAGCTGGCGTCCCGGTCGCACTTGGTTGCGGAAGAAACAGGCGCGGTCCGCGCGCAATTCGTGGTGGTCACTCGACCAGGCCAGCGGTTCGGTGGACACCCCGCGGGTGCGCTGGGAGACGAACTCGGGATGCACGGCCTCGAACAGACAGGGGAGTGGATCCTCGACCGCCAGGTAGCGGGCGGGTTGGCGCACTTCGACGGCGAGGGTCACGAGGACGCGATCGCCCACGCGGAATGTCGGGGCGCTCTGCGGGGCGTTCTCGTCGTCCAACCGCGCGTAGGTCCTTTTCACGGCGTATCCGCGGTCCTGCCGCGGGTGCAAGCCCGGTCGCGGTTCGGCCTCGAGCACGGCCTGGACGTACACCGGTTGCGCGGTTGCGGCGGTCACCAGCAGCGGTGGGGCCCGGTCGCCTGCCCAGGCGAACACATGGTCGAAAGCGTCCGCGTGCGACTCGAGTGCGAAGGGGATGCGCTGCGTGCCCCAGGTCAAGTGGCCGTGCGCCGCCTGCGACTGGCCCTCGACCCGTTGCGCGTACTCGGTTAGGGCCAAGAGGGCCCAGGCGTTGCCTTGGGTCGTCGACCAGTGGCCCGCGCGCCGGTCCCGTAAGAGCTCGGCCACCAGCGTATCCACCGCCGGGGCGGCGGGATCGTGCCGCACCCAGCCGAGTAAACGCGTGGCCTGCTCCGTCTGAGGACTGCCGAAGTCGTCTCCGGCTGGAACCGTCGCCGCGCCGGTCTCGAGTAAGTCCCGAGTCCAATCGCGCGCGGCTCCGCTCTCGGCGAGGGCCAAGGCGAGCCAGGCACGCTCTTGAGGGCTCAGCTCGGCGCGCCGCCGATACAGCAGTTCGTGGTAGGCCGTTTCCGCTTGCCCCGCCGAGGCCAATGCATAAGCAGCCAAGCACCGTGTGCCCAACTCGCGCGGCTGTTGCAGGTCCGCGGTGCCGCGCAGATGGTCCTTGAGATAGCCGAGGAGCGACTGCCATCGGGAAGCGGGCAACTCGACCCCGCGCCGCTGCGCGACGGCGAGCACGACGCCGGCGTAGGCGCTGGCCCACAGCATGGGTTCTCGCCCGCCCGGCCAGTAGGAAAGACCGCCCCAGATCGTCTGCATGGCGAAGAGGCGGCTGATCCCTTGGCGGATGGCGGCGGCTTGCTGGGCCGGGTCTGGTCGGAGGCGGAGGAGCGGCGCCGGGGCGTCCCGGAGCACGAGCCAGGGCAGGAGGGCCGAGCTGGTCTGCTCGACACAACCGTACGGGTAGGTCAAGAGCCGGTCCGCCGCTTCGGCCAACTCGCCCAAGCGGGTGTTCGTGAGCCGGACGCGGGCGGTCAGTTTACCTTCGAGCAATTGGGGGTTGGCGGACGCGAGCAGATTGCTCTGCGTGCCGGTCACCCGCGCCAGATGCACTTCACGCAGCTTGGGCACCGGATACGACACCGCCAGGCTGCTGATCACCGAGTCGTCGGGCGGCTCCTGGGTCGGCTCTGGCGTCTGACCCTCACCCGGTTCGGCCAGGGTCGAGTCCGGCACGACCGACTGCGCTCGGCGTGCGCGCCACGCCCACTGAGCGGCGCCCGTGGCGGTGAGGTGCACGGGGAAGTCGACGGGCGCCGAACCGTGCGCGGCCAGCGTGAATCGCCGCTCGAGGGCCGGTGGCGCGGGCGCGGGGTGGGCAGCGTCATCGAGTTGGGCTTTATCGTCCAGTTCCAGCCGCACGACCACCGAGCAGGGGCGGTCGGTGCGGTTGTGGAGGACCGCCCGCGCGGTGAGGCGGTCGCCCAGGTAAGCGAAAGGCGGCAGTGCAGGTTCGAGCATGAGAGGTTTGTTGACGGCGAAGGTGGCAGCGGCGTGGCCGAACTGTTGGCCAGCGGTGTGGACGACCGCCATGACGCGGTAGCGCGTGAGGTTGTCCGGGGCGAGAAACGAGGCGCGGATTCGGCCCTCCTCGTCGGTGACCAGCCCAGCATTCCAGTAAGCCAAGCTCAGGAAGTTGGCTCGCACCCGCGCCACTCCGCCGCCCCCAACCAGGAACCCCTTGTTCTGCAAGCGCAACGCGCTCGGGTCCTCCGGCAACAGGTTCGGTAGACTCAGGTGCGAACTGACCCCGAGCGGCCATGACGCGAAGAAGCACTCGTACGGGTCCGGAGTAGCGTACCCGGTGAGGCTTAATACCCCTTCGTCCACGGCGTACAACGTCACCTCCGCTCCGGCGATGGGCCGCTGACGGTGGTTCCGCACTTCGCCGAGCACCTCGACGCGAGTGCCGGGCCGGTACTCGGCACGTTCGAGGGTGAGATTCACGTCCAGACGCCCCTCGGGCGGGTGGACCTGGAGTTGGCCGTAGCCGAGGCGATACTCGGGGGTGGGCAAGGCCCGCGAGCTGTTGGTCGCCCCCCGGATCAACAAGACCGAGACAAACACGTTGGGCACGTCCTCGGGTTCGAGGCGCACCCGCACGGCCGGGGCGTTGCCGGTCAGGTTCGTGACCCATGACCGCAGCACGCGCTCGCGTTCGAGGGTGACGAGGGCCGTGCCCGAAATCGGGGTCTTGACCAACAGGGTGGCCGTGTCGCCCGGTTGATACGCGGGTTGATCGGCCACCAGCTCGATGCGGGTCGAGTTGCGGTAATCCCACGCCAACGACTCCTCGCCGTAGACGTAGAGGGTTTTGGCGGTTACGACCTCGCGCCCGGCGGGATCGCGGGCGCGGGCCTCGATGAGGTACTGCCCGATTTCCGCCAGTTCGACGATCGCGCTGGGCGGTTGCCCCGGTTGCAGCGTCCATCGCTGGCCTTCCCGCACGATGTTCAGCGTGGTCGCCTCGATTTGCTCAAGTTGGGTCAGCACAGGATCGCTCCGGTAACCGGCCACGCCCCCCGCGGCTTCGATCCGCACCGTTTCCCAGTCCAGCTTAAACAGGGTGACCAAGACCGAGACTGCGGTGGGCCACGGTTGACCCTCCCGCCCCACCGCCACCAACTCGACCGGCAAGCGGGCGCCTGCCCCGAGCGTGTCGCGCTCGTGCCGCAACCCGAGGTAAAAGTCGGAACTATGCCGCACCGAGCGCGACGCGGCGGAGACCGTCTGCTGATTCAAGTCGGTGACCTCGACCAAGAAGTCCAGCTCCCGCGGTTGCGGCGCGGTCGGGTTGCTGGGGACCTCGGCGTCGAAGCGGAAGGGCGTGCCGCCGGCGTACTGGCCTTCCCCTTGGAGGGTCATGGAGCCTGGCGCGCGGCCCAGTTGCGGGTCCCAGATCGAGCTGCCGAATAGGAACTCGTCGAAGCCTTCCGGGGCGAACCCGGCATCTTGCGCGCTCACCGACCAAAACACGGTGGCTTTAGTCAGTTCTTGCCCGAAGAGATACTGGGCACGGACGGTGGGCTGGATGGGCTCGGCCGGGCCATAAGCGGGCGGCGCACTCAGGCGCAGCTCGAAGGCATTGGGCCGGTATTCTTTGACATAGAAGGAATGGTCCGAGGTTTGGTCGTGGACCTGGAGTTGGACGCGATACTCACCCTGGGGCAGCGTGGGCAGGGTCACGGTGTGCGCGCTCGACCCGACTGCCGTCAAGGTTAGGTTCGTCTCGAAGAACCGCTGGTCCGTCGCGTCGAAACCGCGCCAGGTCACGCCCAGGCCCGCGGGCACGGTTAACCCGCCGTTCTCCCAGGTCCGCACGATGGCCTTAAGCTGGGCAGTGTCCCCTGGCCGATACACGGGCCGATCGCTGAAGAGCAGCACCCGCACTGGGTTGGTGCGGTCGGGTTCCCAATCGATGGGGAGACGGAATCGGTACAACGGCAACTCGTGCGCCAGGTAGCGGACGGCGTGGAGATCTTCGCCCGCTTCGGCCACGAGCCATTGCCCTGTCGGCACGGCAGGCAATCGCAACCAACCCGCTTCGCCCGCGGCGCCTTGAGCCAAGGTTACGTTTTCGTCGCTGGCGATGCGCACCGTTCCTGGGGTGACCGGTTCGCCGGTGGTGTGCGAGAACAGATAGGCCAGCGTGCCTGCGCGCGACCGTTTCCAGGCCAACCCCAGGTCCGTGAGTTGCACTAGGGCTTGGGTGCCCACCCGGCGAGCGGTCGTGGTCGGGCTGGCCTCGCGCGTGTGTTCGGCGCTGAGGAACACGGCGCCGTGAGGGCGTCCGCCCAGGATGTCGTTCCACTGCAATTCGAGTGTGTCGACGGCGTCGACCGCGTTGGTGCGGTGGTAGGCCCGCTCGAAGATCGTGGTGCCAGGAACCAGGTTGAAGTCCAACTCGCGAAAGCTGCTCCAGTCCGACCACGGCTCGTAGTCGCGGAAATAGCTGTCATAACCCCGCAGCGCATGCACGAGGGTGTGCCGGTCCAACTGTTTGGCCCGGACCAACACGGCGCCCGCATTCACCGAGAACAAGGGGAAGACGCGCCGGCCGCCGCTCAACTGGTCGATGGTGAAGGCGGGCCAGTAGAGGCGGGCTGGGAGTGGGGCGAACTCGACCTCCTGTGTGTAGGGGCGAGGCAAGGTTACGGGTTGTTCGGCTGGCAGACCGGCCTTGACCTCGAGCACATAGCGGTTGCTCAGTTGGAACTCGCCGAGCACCTCGACCCGATCCCATGACGGGAGGAACGTGAGCTGCGCCGGCGCCGGCACCACGCTCAGCCAGTCCTCTAACTCGCCCTGCGCGAGGCTGGGAGCGAGCGGTTTGGAAAACCGCACCGTCAAGGCCTTACCCGAGTCCGCCCGGTTCGAGACCTTGACTTCCTCGACCCGGAACGGTTGCACGTCCCCGATCGCCACCACGTACTCGGCCTCGAGCCGGGCAGTCGTTTCCGGCGACGGCAACCCCGCCCGCACCCTCAGCTTCCAATCCGCCCCCACGGGCAAGGGCCGCTCCGGCTTCACCTCGATCACGTTCGGGAGGGCCATCGCGGCTCCCGGCACCGGCGGAACGCCTGCGGCGGGCGCCGTTGGCGCTTGCGGGTCGACATCGCGCGCGTTGAAGCGCTGGTGCCAGGTCAACGGCGGCTTGAGATTCCAGCCGCCCAGGCCCAATGGGTAATCCATGTACGGCTCGCGCTGAACGGTCGCGACTTGGGCGCGCACCATGCCCGCATTCCGGCTCCGGAACTCGAGAAAACGCCGCGCGTCCTCGACTCGGACGGCGGCGTTGAACTCGAGGCGGATAATGGGTAGCAGAGGCGCGTTGGTGCCGTAGAAGAACGAGTGCGTATGGGACTGCACCTCGAGTGCGGGCGTGCGCAGGGTGCGGTCCAATGCGGCGCGCACACGCTCCCCACCTGCGCCGCGGAGATCCGAGCGCAGCGTGAAGCGGTAGGTGGTCGCCATGGCTGGCGGTTCACTGGGGGTGAACACGCCGCTGCGTTGGCTTAGCCAGGTCCATTGGCCGGGCAGGGGCGGCGCAATTCGCAGCGGAGATGCGCCGCCGATTTGCCCAACCTGGTCTGCGGTCACCATGGGCGTCTCGAAGCGCAGCTCGAAGGTGGTGGTGGGCTCGAGCGTGGCGGTATTGAGCAGCAGGTGGACGCCTTCGGATCGGTTCCGCTGCGCCCAGCAGCCGCTCAGCAACACGAGCAAGAGCAACCCCAGGCTGCCCGCTGCTCGTCCGTTTGGGTCGAGACTCGTACGCGCCATGAAACTCGCCCCCACGCTGACGCCGCGCGCCAAGGTGTCAAGGCGAGGTTACTCACCGTTGGTCTCTGGCGCGCTGACCCGAGCTCGGCCGATCCAGTGCCGGCGTGCGGCCGCTGCGCCCGGCGCCCTAGTCGAGGCGGCCTGTGCGCCTGACGAATCGTCTTCTCAGCGGTCGGGAATGGGGCAGACTGCCGGCGTGGACGTGACCCGGGCAACGCAATGAAGCCACCGCGGTTTCGCTGGCGGCGCTGGTGGAAGATGGGCGCGTGCGGCGCGCTGGTGTTGGCGGCCGTGGTGAGCGCCTTAGCCGGCAGCCTGCTCTATCGGTACGCCCGCATCGTTGGCGCCCAACCCGGCGGGCTTGCATCGAGCGTCGAGCCCGGGCCGCTGGGCCGTTGGGTCAACCCGTTCATCGGGACGGGCGGCTTCCCCTGGGTCTGCGGCAACAACTTTCCGGGTGCAATGGTCCCGTTCGGCATGGTCCGGCTCAGCCCGGAGACGCGCTCGCTGGTCCTAGGCAAGCGGGCCTTGAACACCTCCGGCTACTTCTACGGCGACCCGCACATCCTGGGCTTCAGTCATACCCGCCTGAACGGCACAGGCGCAACCGACGGAGGGCATATTCTGGTCCGCCCCTCGCTCACGCCGATCGACCAAGCCGGCCTCCGACGCGGGTTGTCCTGGAGATTCTCGCATCGGGAAGAAACCGCATTCCCGGGTTACTACGCGGTCCGTTTGCCCCAACCGGATGTGCTGGTGGAACTGACCGCAACGGCTCGGGTCGGTGTCCATCGGTACACCTTTCCGCCGGGCCAACCGCCCCATCTTCACCTCGACGTGTCCAATGCCTTGGGCGGCCGACCCAGTCGCAGCGGAACCGTGCGGGTGCTGCCTAGCGCCAACGAAGTCGAAGGGAGCATCCAAACTTTCGGGACTTTCGCCGCGCGCTATGGGGGCATTCGCGTGTACTTCGTCGCGCGGTCGAGCCAGCCTTTTGCCTCCGCCACACCCTGGCGCGGCCCAAACCTGCTCGGCGGTCAAACGTTGGCCGAAGGCGATCGTGTGGGCGTGGACTTGGGCTTCCCGAGGCAGGCGACCCCGTCGGTCTTGACGCTTAAGTTAGCGCTGTCGTATGTCAGCCTCGAGAATGCCCGTGCCAATCTGGACACCGAGGTCGGCGCTGCCACCTTCGACGACATCGCCGCTCGGGCCCGACAGGCTTGGGAACAGCGACTGTTTTTGGTGAAGCTGGAGGGCGGTACCGACCAACAACGAACCTTGTTCTACACCGCCCTGTATCGCGTCTTCCAAATGCCCACCGTCTTCAGCGACGCCAACGGGCAGTACCTCGGATTCGACCGTCGAACCCATCAGGCAACCGATTTCCGCTACTTCACCGATCTCTCGCTCTGGGACACCTTCCGCACCACTCACCCGCTGTACACCCTGATCGCCCCCGGGGACCAGCGCGACATGCTCGTCTCGCTGGTGAAGATGCTCGAACAAGGGGGATGGTTGCCCCGTTGGCCCGCCGGGCACGGCTACTCGAACTCGATGCTGGGCACTCCCGCGGACATCGTCATCGCCGAGTCGTTTCTCAAAGGCATCCGCGACTTCGATGTCGAGCAGGCCTATCAAGCCATGAAACGGACCGCGTTAGCCCCCACGCCGCCAGGCGCGCCGTTCTCCGGCCGCCAAGGGATCGAGCATTACCTCGAGTACGGCTATTGCCCCCGCGGACTGGTTCGCCAGTCCGTGGCTCGCACCTTCGAGTTTGCGTGGGCCGATCGCGCCCTGGGGCTTCTGGCCGAGGCGCGGGGACAGGCCGAAGACGCCGCGCGGTTCCGCTCAGATCTCCATGCCGCCTATCTGTTCAATGGGGCAGGTCGGCCAGACCTGACCCAGAAATGGGTCCGTTGGATTCTCGAACACAAGTACGCCAACCGCTACGACGGCCTGGAGGGCAACGATGACGGCGGGACCCTCTCGGCTTGGTACGTCCTCAGCGCGCTGGGCCTTTATCCGGTGGCCGGCTCGGACCTCTACCAACTCGGCGCGCCTCTGTTCGAGCAGTGACGTGAGCCTGGGCGGCCAGCGCCTGCGGATCGTGGCGGAGGACTACGCACCCCAGCGCTGGCGCGTGGGCGCGGTCTGGCTGAACGACCTTCGGCTCGACCGCTCCTGGGTTCGGCACGCCGAGTGAAAACAAACCGCTTCATGTGGTAGCTCATAATGCGTGTGGACCGACAAAGTCGGAGTCTTTGGAGATGATCACAAAGCCCTGCTTGCGTGCACAATACCGTGCGGCTTCCTCGCTTCCCTGCCGCTGCCAGAAGACCGTATCCCACGAGCGGTCGTCGGCCTCGAATCGCCCATAATTCTCGTCCATCTGTGACCCTGGTTTCATTGCAGCGTCTGGACCGAACGACCCAAGCTCAGCGACGGCGGCCACGAGGCGGGCCGATTGCAACGGCGATGGCCCGCCGCCGTTCGCAGAAGCGCATGGTTGATGCTATTCACTCTCAATCTCTGGCTGATCCACGCCGGGTCGCGCCGCAGGTCGATCACCGCCCAGACGATAGCGGCATCGCCCTCCATCGGCTAGAAGATGCCATACGGGAATACGCGGCTCAGTAGCCGGCGGTAATCACGGTAAACCACGCGGTGGATCCCGGCATACTGAGCGTAGTCCCTCGATGTCCGCCCGCAGGCAGCTCGTGACGTACTCACCCAGCCCGACTTGCTGGGCCTCGTAGAACAGATATTCACCGTTCAGGTCCTCAAGCGCGTCCCCGGAAATGCTGACCGTGATCATGCCCGGCGAATCCCAGACTTCACGCTGTCCCACTCCAAGACCTTGGCTGACCCATCTCGAGCTCGGGCCCGACGCTGATCCAGCAGTTGCTTGAGCCGGTCGGGGAGCTCTGTCCGCTCAAACCGATCTCGCAGATCCTCCCAGAGGGCCTCCATGATCTGGATCTTCTGGGCCAGCGGCAATGTCCTGACTTCTTCGACCGTCATGACACCACCCTACCCGACCCGCTTCCGGCAGGCGATTCCTTTCTCCATCGAACGCAAAGGTCAGCGACCGGGGCCAGCCGCCGCTGACGGTTGATTTGTCTCTGTGCGAACCGGCTGGCCCCGGTTCGCTGCACCGGCCAGTTCGGCAGGTCATCACTACTTCTTCTCCAAATAACTGATGCCCGTCATCGTCAGTAATGGCAGAACATGCGGCATATCATTATCCCCAACAATAATCACTGTCGTCTTGCCAAGCGCGACGCGATAGCGTTCGGAGACCTCGTACTTCTCCCCGTCCGCCATCCTAATGACAAATGGGATGCCTTCGCGAATCGCCGTCTCGATTTGATCTCTGGTCATACCGCTGAAAAATGGTCCGTCTTTTGCCCGGCGGCAAGGGGAATCCCAACTCGGTTGAATTTGTCCAACGCGTCAGCTCACCGACCGCGGTCGGGGAGGGGTGTAGGCGCGAATCCAAGGTCCGAGTGCCTCTGGCCATGCCCATGCACGGCGCGGGGAGGCGGTCCTCCGAGCGCTGAATGTCCTACTCGATTCGAAACCCAGGGATCTCCGCGCTCTGCCCTTGATGTTCCGGTCGTAGACGACAACCTCGAAGCCTTGGGCTTGGGCGGCCGCCCATAGAGAGTCGTTCGGTGGCGGCCGAGAGCCGAAGAGCACAGCTTGCCCAACCTCGACCTTCTTACCACCGGCGAACTCGAACAAACGCCCAAAGTCCACCTTGAAGTTGTGCTCGCAGATGTTGTTGTCGAGGGCTGTCTTTAAGTCGGGCGCGAGGCCGCTCTTAACGGCGGCGACGTGCATCCCCTCAATCCAAACGTTCGAGTTATCTACGTAGAGCCTGTCCCAAAAACCGCGTTTTTAACAGTAGCATTCGTGCGCCTTTATGGACGCATGAGGATACCGAATACGTCTGTCGCCCCGTGACTGACTTTTCCCGTTCCGGGGCGAAACACCGCCGCACTCGAAGACACCGCCTCCGTGGTGAAGCTTTTTGGAAAAGTGAGGGGCGGCCTTTCA
>Ga0194126_10002679_pt1 | contig 28765 bp, 20 predicted proteins | sample TA2KigC150mmetaG_FD_148641 | JGI IMG/M metagenome (GOLD analysis project Ga0194126, IMG submission 148641) | Freshwater microbial communities from Lake Tanganyika, Tanzania - TA2015035 Kigoma Deep Cast 150m | ecosystem: Environmental > Aquatic > Freshwater > Lake | place: Tanzania: Lake... | reverse complement strand
CTCCTGAGAGGATACTACTGTCAGTCTACCGCGTTCCGCAACCGTAGGGGGCGTCGCCACCATGACAGCTCCAGCGCGCCCCAACGGGTCAGGCAGAATTTGTCATTTGTGATTATGCCATTGAGTTCACGTTCCGCGACGCCAAACAGGATTGGGGCCTGGAAGACTTCATGAATATCAAAGAAACACCGGTCACCAATGCCGTCAACCTGGCGTTCTTCATGGTTAACCTGGCCCTGGTGCTCCGGCGGCAACTGCGGCCCACACAACCCGATTTCAGTGTGCTCGACCTCAAGGCCCACTTCCGCGGCCTCAAATATGTGGCCGAGACATTGAAATTGCTCCCGCAAAAACCGGATCCAATTGTAATCCAGCAAATCGCCGCCCAAGTCGCCCTAATCGGGGCTGTGAACGCCACATAGTGGCGAAGGTATTGACTATACCACACCTTGTCAAGGGCGTTGCTCATAGACAAGCCGTGCCAAGTATGGTAGGCTGTAGCTGGTGAGTCTCAGCACATCTGAGACACTTTTGCCGGGGACTTACATCCCCGGCGCGGCTCAACACATCGGTGACACTTTAACAATCGGTCTTTGCCACTGGCGGCCAGAGTGCTGGACGAGAGCGTTGGAACGCCTCAGCCAGCGGCAGGATGGCTTCCCCCAACGGGTAGTCGAATTGGGTCACGAGTTGACAGGTGGTGCTGCCTTTGGGCTGGTGATACACGAACAACTGCTGCTGTTGGGTATCGATCACCGCCCGAATGGTCTTGCCAGCCCACGGCTCCTGATCGAGTTGCCACTTCTCGTTGAGGATCGAAAACGTGCCGCTGCTCGAGACAAACCGGATGAAATGCCCATAGCCGGCCGTGATAGGCAGCTTGTCGCTCTGCTGATGGCGGTCGAAATCCTGGGCCAAGCGTACCGGCACGAAATCGGGGGCGATCTGCGCCGCGGTGCGGCCAGCAGCCTCCGGCACCACGCGACGCTGCTGGCAGTAACGTTCAAAGAGCGGCAGTTCCGCCTGCACGTGGGCCAGATCGCGAAACGTTGTCCGACTCCAGAAATTGCTCTGCCAGAGGTCGTTGAAGGACTCCATCGTCGCATTGGCCTGCGGCGTATCGGGTGGCGTGAAAACGACCTCGATGCCGACCAGCAGACAGAGGCGGACGATGGTGCTCAGTACGCGTTGGCCGCGACCACCGCCATTCCAGACCGGATCGTTGTCAAAATACAGACAGCCCGGTAAACCGAGTTCCTGCCACACGCGCACCAAGAAGCGGCTCACCTGTTCCGTGGTCTTGGCGGGCGCCACTTGCAGGAACGGCCAGCGGCGCACGGCGTCGAGCAAGTTGTAACCGTAGCAGCGCCCTTCGCCGCGAATGCTGCGCACCACGAAGTCAAACAGGTGCTGGGCGTTCGGAGCCGTGGGGGTGGGCCACGGAAAGTCGTCGGGCCACTTGCCCCGCTTGCGGGGCGGGCGTCTGGGCTGGGTCAAGTGCTGGTCGTGCAAGATGCGGTTGATCGTCGCCCGACTCGGCGGGGCCACCCCAGCCCGGCTCAGTTCGGCGGCCAAGGCATCGGCCCCGTGGTCGGCATAGCGCAACTCAGCCTCTTGGCCGCCGGCAATGGTTTGGCGCAATCTGACAATCGCGGCCGTGGTCGCCGGTCCCGTCCGGTTATGCACCCGATGCGGAGCTCGTGACCGGCTTGCCAAGGCGGCGCGCCCGCCCTGACGGTAGCGAGCCAGAACGCGATAGAACCAGGCCGGACTACGCTGCACGGCTCGACAAATGGCCGCCGGTTTCTCGCCGCGAATGAAGCGGTCAATGGCCGCTTCGCGCACCGCCCGTTCCGGGTCCACCGGTGGCGGCTTGGTTGGATCCTTCATACTGACCTCCTCTCGTGGTAGATGGGAGGTCAGTATACGCCAGTGTCACCGATGTGCTGAGCCTAAGCCTGAATTTCGCACCTTAAGAATTGAATAGCGGGCTCCGCTTTTTTATGGTAAACTGGTGGGTGCTAATCTGACACTCACCAGGAGGTAACGATGCGTACTACCCCAAGAACGCAGCGGTCGCAGGCCATGATCTGGTTCTGCTGGTTCGTGGTGCTGCTGGTTCTGCCGTGGGTTTACGGCGTGCCGTTGGCACGGCTGGAAGGCATCGCCGGTTACGCGCCCCGCTCGGCCCCACCGTCCGCGGATGCCTCAGCCGTCGCGCTGGTGGTGGTGCCTGATCCACAGCCCGGCGCACGGTGGCCCTGGCTGGCCCACAGCCGCTGGCGCAAGTGGGCGCTGGCCCGTTACCAGGCCGCGCAGCGCGCTTACCGGCGGGCTGTGTGGGCGGCCCGGGGGGCGCGCTGCTTGCTGGCTGGGGCGGTCACCATGGCGGCCGTGGTCGATCTGCTGACCCGCGCCCAACTGCGCCGCAACCTGGGGGCCTTGCCCGTGCTGTACCAACTGCTGGACATCCTCCAGGTGCGCCAGATCATCAACCGGCACTGCCCGAGCGCTGCCGAGATTGACCAGGGGGCGGTCGTGATCGTGCTGGTGCTCAACCGGCTGTTAGCCCCGCGGCCGCTCTACAAGGTCGCCGATTGGGTAGGGCAGACCGTGCTGCACACCATGCTGGGCGTGCCGGCGGCCAAATTCAACGACGATCGTTTGGGGCGGACGCTGGACGCCATCGCACCCCAGGCCCGCGCGATCTGGCTGGATATCGTGGATCAGGCGCTGCTGCACTTTGACGTGGACTTGCGCTTTCTGTTCTACGACTTGACGGCCCTGGTCATGCAGGGTGAGTTTGCCGCGAGCGACCTGGTTGACTACGGCTTTGCTCACAATACGCCGTCGGATAAGCAGAAGATCAAGGTCGGTGCGACGGCCGCGGCCGATGGCAACGTGCCGTTGGCGTATGACTCCCTCTCCGGTCGCACCGCCGATCTGGCGACGGTGCAGCAGAACATGGAGCGGCTGTGTCGGCTGTTGGAACGCCACGGCTGCCCGTTGCACGAAGTGCTGGTCATCGGCGACCGCGGTACCATGAACGATGAGTTGGCCGTGGCCTACGATCGCAAGCAGCTCAAGTATCTGGCGGGTCTGCAACCGCAGCAGAAGGCCCACCGCGACCTGCTGCTCGCCGTGCCCGAGGCGCAGTTCTATGCGCACCCGCTGACTACCGCCGAGGGTGCCCAGGGTGACTACTTCGGTTTGCCCTGCTGCATCACCTTCACCCATGCCGGCAAAACGGTCATGCATCGCGGCCTGGTCGTGCTCTCCGGCCCCATGCGCCATGCCGTGCGGCAAGGTCGTGCCCGCCAACTGCATGAGCTGCGGGAGGCGTTGACGGCCGTACGGGCCAAGATTGGTCAGAAACGCTACCGGTCGGTCCAGGAGGTGCAAGCGCGCGCCGCTACCTGTTTACGGCGCTCGCCGGTCGGCCACCTGTTGATCGCGACCGCCTACCAGACCGAGAGCGGGCAGGTTGAGCTCGGCTGGCAGATCGATGGCCTGGCCCTCTTCCACGCCATGCAGCACGATGGTCGCTATCTCCTGGTCACCAATGACTGGCAACTCGCCCCGGCGCGCATGTTGGCGCTCTATCGCAGCAAGGATGGCCTGGAGAAGCGCTTCGAGGTGGCCAAGCAAGACCTGCACGTGCGCCCTCTCTATGTCCACAGCGACCAGCGCATCCAGGCCATGCTGCTGCTCAACATGCTGGCGCTGTTGGCGTACAGCTTGCTGGAGCGCCAGGCCCGTCGGCGCGGGCTGGCGCTCACCACTCGCCGCATCATCGAGCAGTTGGAGAACCTGACCATCATCGAGACCCAGTGCTGGGACGGCAGTCTCGTGCGCCGCTTGACGCCGGTCGATGCGGAGCAAGCCGAGTTGCTGGCGGCGCTGGCACAACTGCTGGCCAGTGTGCTTCTGCCGCGGTACCGGCCAGCCTTGCCCAGTACCGCGGCGTGGGCCATGCCGGAATATCAGCCACCGCCCGACGAGCCGTTGGCATAAGGCAACCAGGGACAGCCCAGGACGCCAGGGAGCGGCAACGTGTGCCCGTCACCAGCGTCCCGGTAGTCGCGGTCGCCACTGGGTCGCGGTCGCATGTCGTGGCGCGGCCAAAACGCGGGCAACCGCGCCGCCGCGCGCCGCCGAATAGGCCACACAGCCGGTAGAACTGCCCGCTATTCACTTTTCAAAGTGCGAAATTTAGGCTGAGTATAGCACGCGCGCCGCGAGATGGCAAAAACTCAAAACGGGGACAAGCATGGGGCCTGGATCGCGAAGGTGCGAAGGGCGTGGAACACGAAGACGCGAAGAAGTCGAAGACCACGACGGGAGTGGAACACGCGACGTAACGGCGTGCTCCTGTTGTCCACGTCTGCCTACCCGCGAATCACCGTGACCGTCCGTCCCGCGGGTGTGTTGGCCAACTCGGTTCTCGTGCGCTGGCTGATGGGCGGCTGGCCCGCCCGGCGGTCGAAGATGACCAGCCAGCCGGTCGGCAGCCCCAGACCATCGAGATAGCCGTCCAGTTGCGCCAGCCCTTCCGCCAGTGGATCGCTCTCGCCGTCGCGCCACACCTTGATCTCGATCCCCAACATCACGTCACGATAGCGCAGGCACAGGTCCATGCGGCCGCTGCCGATCGCGTATTCGCGCTCCAAAGCGCCGCCTGCATTGACGACCCGGTGCAGAAACGCCATCAGTACCAGATGCGGCGCGATCTCGTGGTAGGGCGCACTGCCCAACAGAGGCTGACCGTGCTGGCGCCAGAAGGCCAGGAATGCCTGCAGCAAGCGCGGCAGGTCGAGGCGGCCATCCGGCGTCAACCAGGTGGCCGCGATGTGCGGCAACGAGGCCACGGTGGCGCTGGCCAATACCCGCGGCAGCACCTCGCGATAGATCGGGTTCGCGATCACCAGCCCGCCGGCCGGATCCATACGACACAGCCCCAGATCGAGCAGATATTGGATGTCATCGGCCGGCACCGCGCCGAGCGCATTGCCGGCCAGCATCGGCTCGATGATCTGGCGCACCCGGTTTTCGCGGAGTTTATCGGCCAGTTGGTCGAGATGCGTCTCGCGGCGCTGGATGAGGCGCTCCTTGGCCTGAAGCAGCAGCTCGGCCGTGATCGGCCGCGTGCGCTCCCGGCCCTCCGGCATCTCGAAGCAAACCTCGTAGGCCAGGGCGTTGACCAGCCATGGCTGTCCGCGGGTCAGATCCCAGGCCGCCTCGAGCGCAGCCGGCTCGAACAGTTGGCCGCTTTCATCTGAATGTTGCCAGCATAGGCGAGCAATGTCGGCCTAGTCGAAGTTACCCAGGCGCAGCGATTTGGCCTCGATGTTGAAGGCGCTGCCGCCGGTGATGATGGTCTTCTCGATGTCAGAGTAGATGCGGTAGTCGCGCACATCGCGCACGCCGCACAGGATGACGGTGGAAGGAAACGCCTGAGGACGCTTGTCGTAGCCCGTGCGCAACTGGCGCAGCACCGAGATCAGGGTATCCCCGACCAGGGCGTCAATCTCGTCCACCAGCAAGACCAGCGGCTTCGGGTCCGCCTCGGCCCAACGGGTCAGGGCGGCGTTCAACGCGGCGAAGGGGCCGCGTTGGGCCAGCAGCTCCTGCCAGATGCGCTCCAGAAACGGATCTCCCAGGTGATAGCGCGCCCGCTCCGCCAGCTCCCCCAAGATGGCGCGCATCCCCTCCGCGACGTTCTCGCGCGCGGCCTGGCCCATCTCGACGTTGACGTACAAAGCTCGATGGTTGCCTTGTCGGTTGAGATAGGCCATGAGCGCCAGCAAAGCCGAGGTTTTGCCGGTCTGCCGCGGTGCGTGGAGGACGAAATACTTGCGCTGAGCGATCAGGGTCAGGATTTCATCCAGGTTGAAACGTTCCAGCGGCGGCAGGCAGTAGTGATCCTGGCAGTTGACCGGCCCGGCGGTATTGAAAAAGCGCATTGGTTTCTCCTACTATCGCAATACCGCCTGGTTGCCGGGCCTTCTCCTGACGGCGGCGCGCAGCCAGGCTGCGAAGTCTGGCGCGAAGTCGCACACCAGGACCTTCAAGGGGTTGTCGGTTTCCGGCATCGGCCGACTCCTGCGACGAAGTGGGCTGGGAAAGCAACTCAGGCCACAGGGATGATAGCACGCGTCGCATCAGACGGCAAGTAGCACCACCGAGGGTCCAGGGTTGTTCCAAGTCGCAACTCACGAGGCATTCGGCAGCCGAACGCGCAAGGGGGCAGCCCTGGCGTGTCATGGCCGTCTGGCCACTTGCGAAGCCGCGCGGAATGGGGTAGAATGCGAGTGTACCCCGTAACTCGATCACGCCTAGAACGTCGGTCAAGTCATGCCAAGCCCGACGGTCGGGCGGTTGAAAACCGCTGCCACCACTGCAAAGCTGATCCTTCGGCAAGCTCAGGACAGGCTCGGCGTCGGCTGGCTCTCGTCGCCGCAGGGCGATTGCGAAGCATCCCTGTGGGACTTCGCCAGCGTTGCAGCGACCGTTCGGCTGAGCTCACGACGAAGCCTCGGTCGCCCGTGGCGGATTACTTGACCGGTGTTCTAGTGGAGGAACGTTGTCATGGCTGAGAAGGACGTGCGCGTCTCTCGGCGGTCGCAGGCTGTCGCTCGAGACGGCGCCAAAGGCACTGTTACGAGCGCCTTTGGCTCGGCCGGCCGAGTCAACCACGACGCTACGCCATTCTACAACAGCCGCCTATACGACGAACTGCCAAAGGAGGAGCCGGTCGGCGACTTGGGGTCGGCAGCCGTGTATCGCGAGAACCCTGCGCCGGAGAGCGTGCTGGATGCGATCATCTGCAGGTCGGCCGAACAGATGGTTGAGTTGCCCGACGCCAGCGTCCATCTGATGGTCACGTCGCCGCCCTACAACGTGGGCAAGGAGTACGATGCGGACCTGACACTGGCCGAGTATCGGGCGTTTCTGCGCCGCGTGTGGGCCGAGACGTTCAGGGTGCTGGTTCCGGGTGGCCGGGCGTGCATCAACGTGGCGAACCTGGGCCGCCGGCCATACGTGCCGCTTCACGCCTACATCGCCCTGGACATGCTCGATCTGGGCTTTCTGATGCGCGGGGAGATTCTGTGGGACAAAGGCGCCAGCGCGGGCAGCTCGACTGCGTGGGGAAGCTGGCTGTCGGCCTCGAATCCGACGTTGCGGGACACGCACGAATATATCCTGGTTTTCTCGAAGGCCGCGTTCAGCCGGCGCAATCCCGCGCGACGCAAGAGCACGATTGCGCGTGATCAGTTCCTCGAGCTGACCAAGAGCGTCTGGACATTTCCGGCCGAATCGGCCACCAGGGTCGGCCATCCCGCGCCCTTTCCGGTGGAGCTGCCCTATCGCTTGATCCAACTGTATACCTACGAAGGGGAGGTTGTGCTGGATCCCTTCATGGGCAGCGGGCAGACCGCGCTCGCAGCGCAGCGAGCCGACCGGCGCTATATCGGCTACGAGATTGATCCAGACTACGTGAAGCTGGCGGAGCGCCGGATCGGCGAGTCGGCAGGCAGCGCCAACCCGCCGACAGAGAGGCGACAGAGACAAGCTCATTGACAGCGCACCCACCGGAACCAGACTGCTGCAACTCTCGTCCCTATTGGTGTAGAAACCTGACATGACGGCGCATAAGCGCAATCAGCAGGTCGCCGATTTCAGCGTCCGTGCCCCAGTGGTTCCCAGGGAGGAGAATGCCATGTCGCACACCCGAGTTCTGTTTTCGATTATCTGCCTTGTGCTCGTCGCGGCCGCCGGTTGCGCCTCGCGGCCGACGCCTACACCTACCCCGGAGGTGCTCATGACCCCCATCGGACGCCCCGGCGGCATTGGGGGCGGGCCCACGGCCGCGCCTCTTGCCAAAGCCACACCCACCCCCGGCGCAGGGCTGCGCCTGAGCGAGGGTGTGGAACAGCTCCAGCCCAGCGCGCCCGCAACGACCGCGGCCAGCCAACCGTTGACCGCAGCTCAGGCGCAACAGGTGCTCGATCGCCTGCCGGCGCTCCAGCCGGACGCGGGTGATCAGCAGGAGTTTGCGCTTCGTCCCGCGTCGCTGCCGGCTCCGCGGCCCGGCCAGACGATTGACATCCCCTTCCCGCCGCCGACGGCCGCCGCGCCCCCCGCCGAGGGGGCCGCAGCGGGACCGGTTGAGGTGCTCCGCTATCAGCCGGACGGCGATGTGCCGCTGGCGCCCTATCTCAGCGTGACGTTCAACCAGCCGATGGTCCCGCTGACCAGCATCGGGGATCTGGCGGCCGAGACCGTACCTATCAGGCTCTCGCCGCTGCCCCCCGGCAAATGGCGGTGGGTGGGGCCCAAGACGCTGATGTTCGAGCCACAGGGCCGCTTCCCGATGGCCACCAGTTACACGGCCGAGGCGCCCGCGGGGATCAAATCGGCCACGGGAACCGTTCTGGCGAAGGCGGTCACGTGGACCTTCACCACACCGCCGCCCACGGTGCAGTCTTCCTATCCCACGCGCGGTCCAACGCGTCGCGATGTGTTGATGTTCGTCGCATTCGACCAGCGCATCGAGCCGCAAGCCGTCCATGAGACGATCAAGGTCACGGCCGGCGCGTTGGCCGTGCGCACACGATTGGCGACCGCCGACGAGGTCGCAGCGGACCAGAACGTCAGCCGCCTGGCGCAGCAGGCCGGCGCGGGACGCTGGCTGGCGTTCCGGGCGGCCGAGCTGCTGCCCGGCGACAGCAGCATCACCGTGACGATCGGCCCGCGCACGCCATCGGCCGAAGGCCCGCTGACCACCACCGCCAGCCAGAGCTTCACGTTCCGCACCTTCGGCCCGCTCAAGGTCGAAGGGGTGCGCTGCGGCTACAGCGATCAGTGCCCGCCCTTCTCGCCCTGGTACGTGAGCTTCAACAATCCGCTGGATGAGGCCGCGTTCGACGCCGCCTGGATCAAGATCGAACCCGATCTGCCCGGCGCCAAGATCGGGGCGCACGGCGCTACGATCAGCATCCAGGGGCGCAGCCAGGGCCGCACGACCTATCGCATCGTCGTGTCAGGCGACGTGCGTGACCAGTTCGGCCAGACGCTGGGCCGCGACAATGTCCTGACCGTGAAGGTCGGTTCTGCGTTTCCCAGCGTCTCGGCGCCAGGCGGTGTGTTCCTGACCCTCGATCCATCGGGCAAGACGGTGTATTCGATCTATAGCATCAACTACGAACGGCTGAAGGCGACCGTGTACCGCGTGACGCCAGAGGACTGGCCAGCGTTCAAGACCTATCTGCGCGACTTCAGCCGGAGCTCAGACCGCCGGCCGACGCCGCCCGGCCGTCAGGCGTTCAGCCGCACGATCACGGTGAAGGCCAAAGCCGATGAGATGGTTGAGACCGCCATTGACCTGAGCGAGGCGCTGCGGGATGGCCTGGGCCATGTCGTGGTCGTGATCGAGCCGGACGCGGGCCAGTACACCTCGCTGCTGCGCAACCAGAAACCCCCCACGCTGCAGGCGTGGGTGCAGGCCACGCGCATCGGCCTGGATGCCTTTGCGGATGCCGACAACCTGTTGGTCTGGGCGAATGACCTGGCGAGCGGCGCGGCGCTCAACGGCGTCGAGATCAGCCTGGCGCCCTCGGGCGGCGCGGGCCGGACCAACGACGCCGGCATGGCGACCCTTGCGCTGCCCTATGGCAACCCCGCCAGTGCGGTGATCGGCCGCAAGGGCGCCGACGCCGCGATCTTGCCTCAGAATACCTATTACTGGGGCGATACCGGCTGGCAGCGGCGGTCGCAGACTGACTTCCTGCGCTGGTACGTCTTCGACGATCGCGGCATGTATCGCCCTGGCGAGGAGGTGCACGTCAAGGGCTGGATTCGCCTCATCGGCGCGGGCACGCGCGGGGATGTGATGCCCCTCGGCGCGACGGCCGGTCAGGTGAACTATCGCCTGCGCGACTCGCGCGGCAACGAGATCCTCAAGGCTACGGCGCCGGTGAACGCGTTGGGCGGCTTCACCATGGCCTTCAAGCTGCCTGAGACGATGAATCTTGGCTATGCCAACCTGGAGTTGACCTTGAGCGGCGGCCCCGCGGCGAGCGGCGGCCAGCACGGCCACGGCTTCCAGGTGCAAGAGTTCCGCCGGCCCGAGTTCGAGGTGAAAGCCGAGGCCAGCGAAGGCCCTCACTTCGCAGGCGGCCATGCGACCGCCTCGGTGGCGGCCAACTACTACGCGGGCGGCGGCCTGCCCAATGCCGAGGTCGCCTGGCGCGTGTCGCAGTCCACGGGCAGCTACAGCCCGCCTGGCTGGCCCGACTTCACCTTCGGCACATGGATTCCATGGTGGGGCGGAGGGATGCGCGAGGGCCGCGTCATCGCGACAGCTATCGGGCCTCGAGGGCCGGTGGTTGAGGCGGAACAAGTGGAGACCTACAGCGGCCGCACCGATGCGGCCGGCGTTCATCGCCTGCGCGTCGACTTCCCCGCCGCGCTCGTCCCGCCTGAGCCGATCGTGATCCGCGCTGAGGCCAGCGTGATGGACGTCAACCGCCAGGCATGGAACGCGACCGCCAGTATGCTCGTCCACCCGGCCGAACTCTACGTCGGCATCCGCAGCGAGCGCACCTTCGTGCAGCGCGAGCAACCGCTCAAGATCGAGGCGATCGTCGCTGATCTGGACGGCAAGCCGGTCCCCGGTGTGACGATCGTCATGCGCGCCGCCCGTATGGACTGGCGCTATCAGGCTGGCCAGTGGCGCGAGGTCGAGGCGGCGGTCCAGCCATGTACCGTGATCTCGGCCAAAGAGCCGGTGACCTGTACCTTCGAGACCCCCGAAGGCGGAACCTATCGCATCACCGCGACCGTGAGCGACAGCAAGGGACGGCCCAACCGCAGCCAGTTCGACCGGTGGGTCAGCGGCGGCCAACGGCCGCCAGCCCGCAATGTCGAGCAGGAGGAAGCCTCCCTCATCCCGGACAAGAAGGACTATCAGCCCGGCGACACGGCCGAAATCCTGGTGCAGGCGCCCTTCTTCCCGGCCGAAGGTCTGCTGACCCTACGTCGTTCGGGTTTGGTGACGACCGAACGCTTCGTCATGACCGGGCCGACCCATGTCTTGAAGATTCCGATCCAGGAGAGCTACATCCCGAACGTGTGGGTGCAGGTGGATCTGGTGGGCGCAGCCGTGCGCACCGACGACGCAGGCCAACCCAAGCCCGACCTGCCCAAGCGGCCCGCGTTTGCCGTCGGCCAGCTCAACCTGGCTGTGCCGCCGCTGCAGCGAACGCTCAAGGTCGAAGTGGCTCCGCGCGCGGCCAAACTGGAGCCCGGCGGCAAGACCGTGATAGACTTGACGGTAAAGGATGCCGTAGGCCGGCCGGTCCAGGGCGCCGAGTTGGCCGTCGTCGTGGTGGATGAGGCGGTGTTGGCGCTGACCAACTACCGCCTGGCGGACCCATTGGCGACCTTCTACAGCCAGCGCGGGGAGGAGATGAGCGATACGCACCTGCGCAGCCACATCATCCTGGCGGACCCCGACGCCCTGGCGGAGAGCCAGGCGCAAGTTGTGGCGGAGAGAGCGGTGGAGGCGGCGCGAGCGCCAGTCCTGGCGGCCATGGCCACCGCGCCGGCCGCGAAGCTGATGGCCGGCGCGCGGGCTGACGCAGCCGAAGCCGCGCCGCCGATCGCAGTGCGCACCGACTTCGACGCGTTGGCTGTCTTTGCGGCGGCCATGCCCACCGACGCGCAAGGTCGCGGCCAGGTAGACGTCAAGCTGCCCGACAACCTGACGCGCTACCGCGTCATGGTAGTCGCGGTTGCGGGCGGCAGGCAGTTCGGCCAGGGCGAGTCTGCCATCACAGCGCGCCTGCCGTTGATGGCGCGCCCCTCGCCCCCGCGCTTCCTCAATTTCGGCGATAAGTTCGAGCTCTCGGTAGTGGTTCAGAACCAGACCGACGATCCGATGACGGCCGATGTGGTCGTGCGTGGGACGAATGTGACGTTCATCGGTCAGACCTTTAGGGTCTCCGAGACCCTAAAGGTCTCCGCGGCGGCCAAACGCGTGACGGTCCCGGCCAACGACCGCGTCGAGGTGCGCTTCCCTGCCGCTACGGTCCGCGCCGGCACGGCGCGCTTCCAGGTTGCGGCCGCGGCCGGCCGCTGGGCCGACGCCTCTCAGTTCGAGTTGCCGATCTGGACCCCTGCCACCACCGAAGCGTTTGCAGTCTACGGCGAGGTGGACGCGGGCGCTATCGCCCAGCCGGTGATCGCGCCCAGCAAGGTCTTCACGCAGTTCGGCGGCCTGGAGATCACCACGTCATCCACCGCGCTGCAAGCCTTGACAGACGCCTATCTCTACCTGGCGGCCTATCCGTTCGAGTGCTCAGAGCAGCTCGCATCGCGCATCCTGGCCGTGGCCGCGCTGCGCGATGTGCTCACTGCGTTCAAGGCTGCGGGATTGCCGCCGGTCGATCAGATCAACGCCGCGGTCGGCCGCGACATCGAGCGGCTGCGCGGAATGCAGAACGGCGACGGCGGCTTCCCGACCTGGCGCCGTGGCGATGAGACGTGGCCCTACCACAGCATCCACGTGGTGCACGCGCTCGCGCGTGCACGGCAGAAAGGCTACACCGTGCCGCCGGAGATGATCCAGCGGTCGTTGGACTATCTGCGCAACATCGAGAGCCGTTACCCCGCATGGTACGGCCCAGATATCCGCCGCGTGCTCACCGCGTACGCGCTTAACGTGCGCAAGCAGCTTGGCGATGCCGACCCCGCCCGCGGCCGCAGGCTGATCCAGGAAGCGGGCGGGCTGGAGAAGCTGAGCTTCGAAGCCATCGGGTGGCTCTATCCGCTGCTGAGCGACGATTCCGGCTCGAAGGAACAGGTGGCGGAAATCCGTCGGCTCCTAAACAACCGCGTGACCGAGACGGCCGGCGCGGCGCACTTCGCCACCTCCTACGGCGACAGCGGCTATCTGCTGCTCCATTCGAATCGTCGGGCCGATGGCATCCTGCTCGACGCGCTGATCGGCGACCAGCCGCAAAGCGACCTGATCCCGAAGATCGTGCGCGGGCTGCTGGCGCACCGCAAGGCCGGCCGCTGGCTGAACACACAGGAGAACGTCTTCATCCTGCTGGCGCTCGACCGCTACTTCAACACCTACGAACGCCAGACGCCTGACTTTGTCGCGCGCATCTGGCTGGGCGACGGCTACATCGGCGAGATGGCCTTCCGCGGCCGCTCTACCGACTACCAGGAGATCAGCGTGCCAATGGCGTTCCTGGCGCAAACCGCCGGCAGCCAAAACCTGGTGCTCGCCAAGGATGGCCCTGGCCGGCTCTACTATCGGCTTGGCTTGCGCTACGCGCCTGCCGATCTGAACCTGCCGCCCTACGACGCCGGCTTCACCGTGCAGCGCAGCTATGAGGCGGTGGACGATCCCAAGGACGTCTGGCGGGATGCCGAGGGGGTGTGGCACGTCAAGGCGGGCGCGCGGGTGCGCGTGCGGCTGACGATGGTGGCGCCGGCCCGGCGCTATCACGTGGCGCTGGTGGATCCGCTGCCCGCCGGCTTCGAGGCGCAGAACCCGGCGCTGGCCGTCACCGGCAGCATCCCGAAAGATCCCAAGCAACAGGAGAGCAATCGGTACTGGTGGTGGCGGTGGACCTGGTATGAGCACCAGAACCTGCGCGATGAGCGCGTCGAGGCGTTCGCCTCGCTGCTGTGGGAGGGGGTTCACACCTACACCTACATCGCGCGCGCCACCAACTACGGCGTGTTCGTAGTCCCGCCGGCCAAAGCCGAGGAGATGTACATGCCAGAGACCTTCGGCCGCAGCGGCGTGGATCGGGTGGTGGTGGAATAGTATCTTCTCGATGAGTCGGGGGAGACCTGTCAGGTTGCTGGCCAAAAACCTGATAGGTCTCCGACAGCCAGAAGTCCGGCGAGAGGTGAGCCATGAGCGTCTTGACGCCTGAGTTGCTAGAAACCACGACGCGGCTTGCGGAGCTGGATGCCGAGCTCATTCGGCGGCTGTGGGCCGCGCTCTCCTCGCCGCCCCGGCCGCGCAAGATGACCTACGCGGAGTTCCTTCAGTGGGCCGACGAGGATACCCTTGCCGAATGGGTGGATGGGGAGGTCGTGATGAGTTCACCGGCAGGTTACAGGCACCAGGTTGTGGGCGGCTTTCTCGCGAGGCTGATGCTATTATATGCACAGCGCAATCAGCGTGGCGAGGTGCTGACTTCACCGTTCCAAATGAAGCTCGCCCACTCGGGCCGAGAGCCGGATGTGCTCTTCGTGGCGACCGATCACCTTGATCGGCTCCAGGAACCTTATCTCGATGGTCCGGCCGACCTGGTGGTCGAGATCGTCTCCCCTGAGAGCATCGGCCGTGATCGAGGCGAGAAGTACGTGGAGTACCAGGAGGCTGGTGTTCCCGAATACTGGCTGATTGATCCCCGGATGAGGCGGGCGGAGTTCTACCAGCTCGATGACGAGGGCCAGTATCGTTTTGTCGCAACCGATCCCGACGGCGTCTACCGCTCGGCCAGTCTCCCCGGCTTCTGGCTGAAGGTTGGCTGGCTGTGGCAAGATCCGCTGCCTCCGGTCGAGGATGTGCTGCTGGAGGTGGGCGGCGAAGCCTACGCACAATGGCTGATCGAGCGCCTGCGCGATCGCGGCTACTGGCCAGGGTCGCAGTAGAGGCGTCCAATGCGTCGGTGGAACGGCTGGGGCGATGACGCCATCGCCTACCCATTACATGCGTCGGCCGTGCGTTTCCTGGAGGACCGCGTGGGTGCGGCCCAACCGCCAGCCGATATTGCTTTCGGCGAGGTGCTGGCGTCCGTGCCCACTTCACGATTTCCATCACATGGCCTGATCTCGACCGATCCTGCAGACCGGCTGTTTCATGCCCGCGGCCAGAGCCTGCCCGATTGGGTCGCGCTCCGCAGCGGCCGGATCGGCGTCTTTCCTGACGGCGTCGCCTATCCCGCAGATGAGGCCGAAGTGCGCGAACTGCTTCGCTATGCCGCGGCGGTCGGTGCGTGTCTGATCCCCTACGGCGGCGGCACGAGCGTGGTCGGGCATGTGAATCCCTTGCCTGGCGCGGCCCCGGTCCTGACGGTTGACCTGGGCCGCCTGAATCGCCTGCTCCGGTTCGACGAGACGAGCGGCCTGGCGACCTTCGGAGCGGGCATTCGCGGCCCGGACCTGGAGGTGCAGCTACGATCGCGCGGCTTCACCCTGGGGCATTTCCCCCAGTCCTTCGAGTACTCGACGCTGGGCGGCTGGATCGCCACGCGCTCCTGCGGACAGCAATCGCTCGCTTACGGCCGCATCGAGCGCCTTTTCGCTGGCGGCCGGCTAGAGACGCCGGTCGGCGCGCTCGATCTGCCGCCCTTTCCCGCCTCGGCCGCCGGTCCAGACTTGCGCGAGCTTGTCTTGGGCTCGGAGGGCCGGCTGGGGTTGCTGACCAGCGCAACAGTGCGTGCAACGCCGATCCCGGAGCGCGAGGAGTTTCGGGCGATCTTCTTCCCGAACTGGCAAACGGGCCAGGCGGCTGCGCGCGAGATCGCGCAGGCGCGCGTGCCGCTCTCGATGGCGCGGCTGAGCACGCCGGCCGAGACTGAGATCACCCTGGCGCTGGCCGGCCGTGAGTTTCTGATCGCCACCCTGGAGCAGTTGCTGGCCTTGCGGGGCGTGCGCAACGACAAGTGTCTGTTGATCCTCGGTCTCAGCGGCCGGGCCGCGTTGGTGCGCGCGGCGCGGCGCGAGGCGCTGGCGATCGCCAGCGTGCAGGGCGGCGTTCACGTTGGTGAGGCCTTCGGCCAGGAGTGGCACAAGAGCCGTTTCCGCACCCCCTACCTGCGCAATACCTTGTGGGAGTTGGGCTATGCACTGGACACCGTGGAGACCGCGGCCGATTGGGTGGCCGTCCCGCAGCTCGTGCGCGACCTCGAAGCCGCGCTCGCGGGCGCCCTGGCCGGCGTGGACGAGCGCGTCCATGTCTTCACCCACCTGTCGCACCTCTACCCTCACGGCTCCAGCGTCTACACCACGTGCATTTTTCGCGTCGCGCCTGATCCCGACGAAACGCTCGGCCGATGGCGCAAGCTCAAAGCCGCGGCCAGCCAGGCCATCCTCGCGTGCGGGGGGACGATCAGCCATCAGCACGGCGTCGGCGCGGACCATCGCGGCTATCTGTCGGCGGAAAAGGGAGAACTGGGCATGGCGGTCTTGCGGGAGTTTTGCCGAACGCTCGACCCTGGCCAGGTGATGAATCCGGGAAAACTCATTTGAGGCGTTTTCCGTAGTGCTCTGAAATCCAAAATCAAAAATCCCAAATCCGAAATCACACCATGTTCCCACCCAACTACCGCGACCACATCTGGTCTCAGCTCTCTCGGCCCTGGGACATCATCGTCATCGGCGGGGGGATCACCGGCGCGGGCATCTTGCGGGAGGCGACGCGTCTGAGGCTGAGGGCCCTGCTGGTCGAGCAACGAGATTACGCCTGGGGCACCTCCAGCCGTTCTTCTAAACTCGTCCACGGCGGGCTGCGCTATCTGAAAGAAGGCCGCGTGCGGCTGACGCGCGCGGCGGTGCGCGAGCGGGAGCGTTTGCTCGATGAGGGCGCTGGCCTGATTGACCCCCTCGGCTTTCTGTTGGCCACCTACAAGGGCGATCGGCCTGGCCGCTGGACCTACAGCGCCGGCCTCACCATCTATGACCTGTTGGCGCTCCAGTGGAGCCATCGGCGCTACAGCGCCGAAGATTTCCGCATGCTCGCGCCGCACATCGCAGCGGACCGGCTCAAGGGCGGCTTTCGCTATGGCGATGCGCAAACCGATGACGCCCGGCTCGTGTTGCGCGTGATCCAGGAGGCCTTGGCGGCCGGCGGCGCAGCTCTGAATTACGTCTGCGCTGAAACGGTGCTGTGCACGGCCGGACAGGCGACCGGCGTTCGGCTGCGCGATCGCGTGGCAAATCGGACAGTCGAGGCGAACGGTCGCGTCATCGTCAATGCCACCGGCGCCTGGGCCGATCGCTTGCGGACGCAGGTCGGCGCCAAATCTCGCATCAGGCCGTTGCGTGGCAGTCACCTGATCTTCCCGGCGCGGCGCTTGCCGATCGCGCAAGCTATCAGCTTCCTCCATCCACTCGATCGGCGCCCCGTTTTCATCTTTCCCTGGGAGGGCATCGTCCTGGTGGGCACGACCGATGTGGATTGCGATGGCCGTTTTGACGATGGGCTGGCTTGCCTCGACGTGGAGCCAGCCATCAGCCCCGACGAAGCGGCCTATCTGATGGCCGCGGTCGAAGCTGAGTTCCCCGCGCTGGGATTGGCGCTGGATGATGTGATCGCGACGTTCGCAGGTGTGCGGCCCGTCATCGGCACCGGGAAGGCTGATCCGTCGCGCGAGGCCCGCGATCATGTTGTTTGGGAAGAGAACGGGCTGCTGACCGTCACCGGCGGGAAGCTGACTACCTTTCGCCGGATCGCCCTCGACGCTCTGAAGGCGATCAGGCATCGTTGGCCAGAGCTGCCCAAGCTCAACGGCAAACTGCCAGTGCTCGACCCGGTGGACGTCGCGCTGCCAGGCGCGGAGACGCTCGATGAGAGCCAACGGCGTCGCCTGCTCGGACGTTGTGGAGCGAGCGCGCCGTCTCTTGTTGCGGCCGCCCGGCCCGGCGAGTTGGCGCCGATCCCCGGCACGCCGACCCTTTGGGCTGAGGTGCGCTGGGCCGCGCGCGCCGAAGGGGTCGTGCATCTGGACGATCTGCTGCTGCGCCGCGTGCGCCTTGGGCTGCTCCTGCCCGGCGGCGGCGAGGCGATCCTGCCGGCCGTGCGCGCCATCTGCCAACAGGAGCTAGGCTGGGATGACGACCGGTGGGAGGCCGAGCGGGCGACCTACCTGGCGTTGTGGCGTCGTTGTTACAGCCTGCCCGACCGCAATGCGGTCCCCGACTGGCGGCCGTGGCTCGCGGCTGCGCAATCTCGGCGGCTGGCCACGCGTGTCACCCGGCGCAGGCGGTTTGCGCGCTGGTCGGCGGCGGCGGCCCGTCGCATGGGCCATGCGGCGTTGGCGTTGGGGCGTTGGGCCTGGCGCCGCCGCCGGCGACGGTGATGCCCGCTGAGGCCGGAGGCTTAATGACCGGCGTTCTAGCCGGCCAGCAGCTCGTGTTTGATGAGCCAGGCCCTCACCTGCGATCGCGAGGCCTCGGTGATCATGGCCCCGCGATCCTTCCCGCGTGGGCTTGCGCCGGGGGCCAAAGGGGAAGGCGGCTCGAATGGTTCCAGGCTATCGGCTTCTGCGATGACCAGCGTCGGCACGCTCTCGAAGCCGGTCCACTGCCGCACCCGATCGGCCGCCTGACAGTCCTGCTGGATATTGATGTAGGTGCAGGGGACGTTCCACTCGGCTAACGCGCGCTGTGTATCGCGACAGGTGGGGCACCAGGGCGAGATATATGCGACAAGTCGTCTGGCCATTTCGTCCTCCCAAGAGGGATGTAGACGTAAAGGAATGAGTTGCGTCTTGAGTTTCCTACAGTATGGTGTATAATCGCAGGTGTATCGCCATCTGCCCTGGTCCGGTCTGCGATCGGCCAGAGCGAGCGGATTTTTCGGACCGCGGCGCGCCATCGCGGTGCGCCGCCTATTTCCGTGTTTGAGCAAAGGAGCGCTCTATGACCTCTCGTTCACTCCATCGGCTGTGGCCGGCGATTGGCCTGGGCTTGCTCCTGGGCCTGGCGTTGACCTCGACCATCGCATCGGCCCAGGGCAGCCAGCCGCCTGCGCCGCCCGCGCCTGGCTACTACTACATCGTGCGCCCCGGCGATTCCTGGCTCGGACTCTCCTGGCGCACGGGCCTCTCGGTGGCCGATCTCAAGGCTGCCAATCCCACCGCCGTCCGCCCCCGCGATTGGCTGTGGACCGGCGAGCGGCTCTACATCCCGATACCGGCTATCCAGCCGGACAAGGGCTATTGGTACCAGGTGAGGCCCGGCGACAACTGGTACTCGGTAGCGGCCAGCACAGGCGTCTCGACGCTCGAACTGTGGCGCGCCAATCCGATGCGTCTCTATGCCAACCGCTGGATCTATGCTGGCGATTGGCTGTGGGTCCCTACCGGTGTCGCGCCGGCTGGCGCTTCGGTAGCGCCGACTGCAACGCTTACTGCGACCGCGCCGCTGACCCCGACGCAGGCGCTCACGCCCGCTGTCGCGCTCCCACTCACCGTGACGCACACGCTGACGCCGACCCTGGCCCCGACGTCGACCGCGACGCGCACGCTGACGCCGACCCTGGCCCCGACGCCGACCGCGACGCGCACGCTGACGCCGACCCTGGCCCCAACGCCGACCGCGACGCGCACGCTGACGCCGACCGCCATGCCGACGTTGGCGCCGTCACCCACACGCACGCAGGTCGCCACTGCCAGCCCAACCGCGACGCAGCCCACGGCTACCCCCGCCGCCACTGCCAGCCCGACGGCAGCGCCGCCCACGGCCACGCGCACCGCAATCCCGACCGCCAGCCCAACGGCGCCTCCGCCTACCGCGACCCAACCTCCGCCCACGCAAACTGCTACGCAGCCGGCGCCTACTGCAACCGCGACGCCGGTGCGCCCCTCACCGACGGCCACTCGCCCTGCTGCGGCGGGCTGCCCCGCGGGACTGGGCGCCTATGCCGATGAGATCGCGGCTTATCTGAACAAGCCGGGCAACGATCCCGATGGTCTGGCCGCCTGGCTGACGGGGTGCGGTGCGCTTACCGAAAAACAGGGAGCGGTTGTCCAGGCCGCGATCCAGTCGCCTGTGGCCAAAGATCGCATTGTGGCCTTGCGCGACCCGGCGACCGATGAGATTGCGCCGCGGGGCCTGCTGTTGGTCTATCATCAGGTCGCGGGGGGCTATCGGCTGGCCCGCAAAGCCGAAGGCGCCGGCCAGATCGCGCTTCTGCGCGCTGGCGACATCAACGCTGATGGCAAGGCTGAGATCGCCTGGACCGACACCACCTGCGGCGCGCACACCTGCTTCAGCACTCTGCGTGTGGAGCAGTGGGATGGCCAGGCGTATCGGAGTTGGGTCGTTGGAGAGCCGACGATGGCCTACGCTGAGTATGCGATCGTGAACAGTGTGCCGGGCGGCAGCGGCGACGAGATCACGGCGCATGGCGGCATGGTGGCCTCGGCCGGCGCCGGGCCTCAGCGCGCCTGGACCGAAACCTATGTATCGGTGGAGGGCCAGCCCTACCAGCTCTACAGCCTGGTCTACGACCAGTCGTCCTGCCTCTATCATCACATCCTGGACGCCAACCGTGCGTTCGGGGAATGGCAGAAGAAGGGGTTTGCAGCGGCGATCCAGGCCTACCAGACGACCATTGATGACCAGAAGTTGCAGGCGTGCGGTTCGATCACCGATGAGTCGGTGGTGCTACGTGACTTTGCCCGCTTCCGTCTCGTTGTGGCCTATATCGCAGCCGGCAAGTCGAGTCAGTCGCCGCCCATTCGGGATCAGATCAGCTACGCTCCGCTGGTCGCCGCGGCCAACGCCTTCCTGGACGGCTATCGCTCATCCGGCAGCATCATCCAGGCTTGCCGCGATACCAACTTCTACGCCACGACGCACCCCGATGCCTGGCAGTTCCTGGCGGATTGGGGCTATGCCAATCCCACTTTCAGCGCGCAGGACCTCTGCCCGCTCGGCTGAACGGATGGGAACATCGTGACGCGCCTGGCGCTGGGGGAGCGCCGGGCGCGTCTGGTTTATCGAAACCGGTCAGGCGTCTGGCGTAGGGGGGGTGCTGGCCGCGCATGGCGTGTCCGGCTCTTCTTCGTCCGGCTTGGGCTGGCGCGCCAATAACGCGTAGATGTCGGTTAGCTCAACGGCGGGCGCGGCGGCGTCGGGCTGGAGCGGTCTGGGCTGTTCGCTCAGCGGCTTGTCTGGCGCTGATAGCGGCGTCTGTGCAGTCCTGGCGGGACCGGCAGGCTGCATGGGACGAGCTGGTTGACTGGCAACGGGCGCATAACCAAGACCGTCGCCGACGATCGGCGGCGCAGGCGGCAAGGCATCGGGGCCGAGAGGGGCAGGCGCCTCGGCCGCACGACGACTCACCGATCCGATCAGCAGGCCGAGTCCGCCGACCAGCAGCAGAATGGGCCACCACTGCGCGGCCGCGCCGGTCGCGCCGAGCGCTCCGATCAAGGTGACGACGCCCAAGAGCAGCAAGGCTGCAGCCGGTATGGCTGCCCATGGGCTGTCGTGCTGGCCGAAGCGGAAGGCGTACAGCAGTCCGAAAACCAGGCCAAGCCCCAGGAAGAAAGCGGCCAGCCAGCCAGCCTCGCTCAACTGGCTGCGCAGACCGATCAGGAACGCCAGGACCGTCAACACTCCGGCCGGGATCAGCGCCCACCAGTTGTCGCTGTTCACCAGTAGCACGGTCCAAAACCCCAGCGCAATGCCGAATAGCACCAGCGAGCCATCCCACGGCCCCAGATTCAGTCCCCGCCAGTCGAGCAGGATCAGCGCGCCGATGCTGAGCAGCGTGAAACCGGCGATTGCGCGCCACCAGCGGCCGAAGTCCATCAGAAACCAGGCCAGGAAGCCCAGGCCGGCCGCGGCGAAGATGCCGCCCCAGGCGGCCTGGCCCCACGGGCCGAACGCGCCCAGGTTCTTCGCCAGCAGAAAGGCCCCGGCGAAGAGCAGGAAGATCGCCCAGGCGAGACTTTGGTTGCGGATTTTCATCAGAAGCTACCCCTCACCCGGATGAGCCGGGATCAGATAGCTCACGCAAAGACGCCAAGAGCGCCATCACCGGCGCTGCTTTGCGGCTTGGCGTGAGACGGTTTCCTTCCCCGTGCACAAGAATACAGCTTGTGAGCCAAGCGTCGAGCATCAGGGGACAGGAATCAGGCGTCGGGCGTCGGGGGGCGAACGGCTTTCGGATGGCTCAGCGGCGCTTCCCAGCCGTGCAGCGCGCCGTATCGCCAGCAGATAATCGTCTGCCACAGGAACGCCGCGGCGAGCACGATCCAAAGAATGCGTTCCCACCCGCGCGTCGCGCCCCAGGCCAGGCTGGCGGAGAAGAGGGTCATGCCCGCGGAAAAGGGGGTTTGGAACAACGGCCGATCGAGAGCATGCCGTAGTCGCACCCGGCGGCTCGACGCCCACCAACTCGTGTAACTCCAGGCCGCGAAAGCAATGCTCAGCCCCAAAACCCACAGGCCATTGCGCGCCACCCACGGCCAGTCAATCAGCTCCATCTGCTATCTGCCATCTGCTATTTGCTATTTGCTATTTGCTGTCTACCGCCGGCAAATAGCCCCGGCCGACCAGCCAGGCCACCGCCCCGCGCAGATCAGGCTCGAAGACCACGTCGGCCTGGGCGCGCAGCGCTGGCATCTTCGGGTTGACCGCGCAGCGAACTCCTGCGCATTGGAACAGCTCCAGGTCTGTGCCTGTATCGCCTGCGGCCAGAACTTGCTCGCGCGGGATGCTCAGCCGCGCCGCCAAACCACATGCGAAGGCCGCCTTGCCGCCTTCCGGGACGTGGTTGATCGAGCCGCCGTCCAGCACGCCATCCACGGTTGTCAACTCATTGGCCAGGCAGTAGTCCAGCCCGAATTGCTGCACGATCGGGTCGGTGTTAAGGGTGAAGCCGGCCGTCGCCAGCGCTACGATGACGCCTGCCTGCTTGAGCGCGACCAGCAGCTCAGTCGCGCCGGGCAGGAACGGATTGTCGGCCAGCATCTCAGCCAGCCTGGCCGCTGGCTGCCCGGCCCACAATGCGGCGTCACGGCGCAACCACTCTGCAAAGCTGATGTGGCCGCTCAAGGCCAGCTCGCGGTTCGCAGCCGCCAGGTGCGCTACGCCCAGCCGTCGGTGCAGGAACTGATAGGGCGACTCAGCTTGCTTCAGGGTACCGTCCACATCGAGGACGGCGAGCCGCAGATGTGGCAAGGCGGTCTCCCTTCCTCAAGCCATTTCCCCGATCTCTTCCTCTTCCTCTTCCCACTCGCTGACCATCCAGGCGCTGGCGACAAGAACCAGTTTGACATCGTCGCTTGCGCCAAAGGCGACGGCCAAGCCACCCTCGTCATCGGCCTGGTCGAAGTCAATCAGTTCCAGATGGTCATCCGCAAGCCGTCCCACGGCATCGAAGATCGCGTCAATGCCCATGATTGGCTCGCCCTCGGGGTCAGGATAGGCGGCCGCCATGTAGAGCTCCAGCGCCAACCCATCCTCCAGGAAGATGTCGCCATCGAAGAAGATCTGTTCCTCGGCTGGAATGGGTTCCTCTTCGTCTTCCTCAGTTGCTTCCCACATTTCGATCCCCACAGCCTTCAACCCGACCAGTTGATCCAGTTCCTCGCGCGCCTGATCGTCGAGTTCTGTGAAGAGTTCCTGATCCTCGTCTTCGAGGAATTCCTCGAATTGCTCATCGCGTCCGTTGTTGCTCATGTTTCCTCCATTCGTAAATGACTCCGGCGACGGCCTCAATGACCACCTGCGTCGGCGCTACGAGCACGCCAGCCGGAACCGGGTACAGTGGCGACATTATACCACGGCTGTGCATGGAAGCTAATTGGGGCCCAATGTCTTGTGGGGTGAGGCGGCATCCCGTTCCGGCGCCCCTCTGTCAGGAAACGGTAAGGTCGGCAGCGAGAACGTGGTACCGCGGTACTAGTGCTTTCGCAGCGGAGTTGGGCTATACTGGCTCCGTCTAGCGATTCTCACTTCTTCAGGCGTAAGGCGCGCCGTACTGGAAACCTGACAGGCCTCTACTGTCAGGTCATGCAGAAGAGCGGAGAGGCGACATGATCCAGGAAGCATTGGGGGGCCCGCTGACCCACTCCATTCGGAAGGGGTTTGGTCTCTTTGCAGCGTTCTTGCCTGCTCAGGATGCATCTGATCGGCGAGGAGACCAGGAAGCCTCTCAGCGGTTGTTCGCCAAAATCGAACAGGCCAAGCAAGAGTGGGAGACTACGGCCGACGCGTTGCCCGAGCTGATCTGTCTGGTTGACCATCGCGGCCGCATCATCCGCGCTAACCGCACCGTCGAGGCCTGGCGTCTCGGTCGGGTGGATCGGATAGCGGGAACAGATTTCCACGCGTTGATCCATCCCTCTTGTGATGTGCGGACCTGCTGTTGGGGAGAATTTCTGCAGCAGGCGCGGGAGCGCGCCCGCCTCGGGCAGTTGGCCGAGCTGGAGGTCTATGATAGCATACTGCGGCGCTATCTGTTGATCACAGCGCAACCTGTGCCGGCGCAGAGACGCGTGCCCAACAGCCTCGTGATCGTCATCCAGGATGTCTCGGATCGGAAGCAGGCCGAGAACGTCCGGCGTCGCTACATGGCGCGGCTGGAGGTGATGAACCAGATCCAGGAAGCAATCCTGGCCTCGCATTCACCGGAAGAGATCGCCCAGGCTGCGCTCAGCCGCATTCGGCAGTTGGCGCCGGTGCAACACGCGCGCGTGACGCTGTTCGAGCAGGACAGCGGACAGTTCCTGGTGCTGGCGGCCGACGCCAACGGCGATACTCACTTGCGACCGGGCGCCTCTGTGGGGAGAGAGGCTTTCGAGGGCGCCGCGACGCGGCAACCCGATCGGTTCTACATGGTCGAGGATCTGCAAGACGTGCCCGCCCCTTCCCCAGTGGAGCGCGAGTTGCGGGCCGCGGGAATTCGCTCATACGTCAGCCTGCCGCTAGCCGCCGAAGGAGAGTTCATCGGTTCTTTCAGTCTGGGCGCTCACCAGCCCGCAGCCTTCAATCAGGAACACCTTGACATCGCGGACGAGGTGGCCGATCTGTTGGCCATCGCCATTCGCCAGGCGCAGATTGATCGGCAGTTGCAGAAAGCCAATGCCGAGCTGGCAGAGGCGCTGCAGGTGAAGGACACGATGATTCAGAACGTGTCGCACGAGCTGCGCACTCCGCTTTTTCTCATCAAGGGCTACGCCGAGATGGTGCGCGAGGGACTGGCGGGGCCGGTGACCACCGAGCAGGAAGATGCGCTCAACACGGTCGAGGCGCAGAGCAATCGGCTGGCCCACATGGTGAGCCAGCTACTGGCCCTGAAGGCCCTGAACAGCGCATCGCTTCTCAAGGTCGCCGTGAGCCCGGCCGAGCTCCTGCAGGATGCCGCAGACTGCTGGAAGCTATTGGGGGCGAAGGCCGGCGTACAACTGAGGGTGGAGCTTGAGCCTGACCTGCCGTCCTGTCTGGCCGACCCGAATCTGATGCATCACGTCATCGGCAACCTGTTGGACAATGCGATCAAATTCAGTCCCCAGGGCGGGCTGGTCTGCATTCGGGCATCGAGGGATGCGGGTAGACTGCTGATCGCCGTCGTAGATCAGGGCATCGGCATCCCGGCCGACAAGACAGAGAAGATCTTCGAGCGTTTCTACCAGATCGAGAACGGACTCAACCGTCGCTTTGGCGGCATGGGCATCGGGCTGGCGCTCTGCCAGGAGATCGTGCAGGCGCACGGCGGCCGCATTTGGGCCGAGAGCGCCGGCGAAGGCCGCGGCAGCACGTTCCTCGTGTCGTTGCCGCTCGCGGCCGTGTGACTCTGCCGGCGCCGATTTCAGCCGTTCGACTGGGCGCGTCTGGCGAGGAAGCTGGCCACGACGATCGTCACGACGATCAGGCCGCAAAGCACAAATACATCTGTGGCGATGTCGCGCCAGACCGCGTTGTGCAGACTCATGTTGACGATCGGACCGATCATGTAGTAGGTCGGGAAGATCCGGGCCACCCATTCAGGAATCTGCGGGAACAGATAGACAATCGCCGGCGCGTACAGGAAGATGCCCATGCTCTTGACCGCCGTGAATAGCGTGTTGATGTCCTTCATCAACGTGCCCAGGATCACGCCAAAGATGGCCGCCTCGGTCGCCGCCAGGACCACCATGAGAATCATCAAGCCCGGCTGAACGCCAAATGCGCGGTTGATGGTCAGGAGCACGATGCCCATGAAGACACTGACCAGCCCGCCCGCGATTCCCTTCGCAGTGAGCACTTCGCTCAGCGAAGCCGGCGTGATAGTAAGCGCGGTGAGTGTACGCTTCTGCTTCTCCTCTACCATCGCAGTCGCAGGGATCATCGTGCCGCCCATGATGATGGTGATGATGACTATCAGCGGGAACAGCCTCACATCCCAGGGAATGTTGGCTTCCTCGCCGAGCAATGTGGTGATGGTCTCAACGGGGACGTCACGACCCGCCAGCTCGATGATCTGCCGTATCAGCGTCACGCCGAGCAGGGTGCGGTGCTTAAGCAGGCTTTCGCCCCACAGGTAGACATCAAGGCCGGTCGCAGCGCCCCCGCGCAAGTCAGCGTCGAAGCCGGCAGCCAGGACGACTCCCAGATCCATCGCGCCGCGCGCCACATCCTCTTTCAGCGTCTCGGCCGAGTTGTAGGTCTTGACCACCAGGTAATCCAGCCTGGCGATCTTGCCCGGAAGCTGCGACTGACCCAGGTCGGCGATGCCCATGCGGGGCTTGCCGGAGAAGATCGTGCCGACCATCAGCGAGATGAGCAGGCTGAGCAGCAGCGGCAGCACCAGGGCGAAGACGAAGATCAAACTCTTCGAGCCGTATAGATACTCCTTGCCGACCAAGACCGCGATGCGTCTAAGCTTCATGAGAGTTTTCTCCTCAGAACGAACGCACCCAACCAGAACAGCACGACGTCTATGCCTAACAGGATGAGCAGGTTGCGCCAGACTGGCTCCCAACCCGCGCCGAAGTTGGCGACCTGGTGGATGGTATCGGCCAGGTAGTGCGATGGGATGATCTTGGCCCAGCCGGTGACCGTGCCCGGGAACATGACGCCGAAGGCCGGCACGCCAAGCAGGACGATGGCCAGGATGCCCCACCCCATGACCGAGAGCATGTCCTTGCCAACCGAAGCCAGGAGGAATCCGACGCCGGTCACCATGAGCCCGCCGAGCAACAGCGCCGTCAGGATGATGAGCGGCTGATTTTTCAGACCCCCGATGATCAGCATCAGCAACGCGGCCTGGGTGAAGGTCATCAGCAAACTGGTGGCCCCCTTGGCCAGGAAGAGCTCGCCCACGCCCAAGGGGGTGATGAGCAGGCCGCGCAGCGTGCCGGTTTGAACCTCCTCGGCGATCAAGGAGGCGAGGCCCAGCGTCTCCATCATCAAGACGACGACCGCGAACAACGGCAACATGCGGTCGCGTGGCGGAATCTGAGCGCCGGCCATATCGGGGCCGAGCGTTGCTTCGTTCACGGTGATGTTCAGCGGGTTGCCGCTCAACCAGAGCGCCAGGCTCTCCACGATGGCGACCATCGCATCGCGCGTATCCTGGAGCGAGTCGGATGCGAGAAAGATTTCCACCGTGGGCTTCCGGCCTGCGGCCATCTGCTCGATCATCCCATCCGGCAGGCTAATGCCGGCTGCCACATGCTTGTCCCGAACAGCCTGTTTGAGAGCTTCGACCGAACTGGCTGTCTGAAAGCTCACCCCTTCGTCTTCGAGGATCTTGACGACCGCGGCCGCGGTGGACGGGGCGTACAATCCCAACTCGATCAGCTCATCCACGCGGCCGGGCATCGCCAGGTAGATCCCGGCGTAGCCGGCCAGACCCAGGATGGTGATGAAGGCGAAGAAGCGATTGCGGAAGAAGAGCGTCAGGTCCTTGACGACCAGCGGCGGAATGGTGTGCCATTTCATCAGGCTAACCCTCGTCCGGTGACCTGGATGAAGATATCCTCCAGGCTGGCCTCTTCGCTGTGAATGGTGACGACCTGCTCCTGGCTGAAGAGGGTTTGCAGCGCGGCCGCCGTCTCCGTCGTGTCGAGGGTGATCTCGCGGTTCTCCAGTTGGCCGTCCGCCGCGGCGACCTGCGCCTTCACCATGCGCTTGCCGTATCTCTGTTTGAGGTTGTGCGGCGTGTCCAGGGCGGCTATCTCGCCCTGATTGATGAACGCCACCCGGTCCGAAAGCTTGTCGGCCTCCAGCATGTCGTGAGTGGTCAGAAAGACGGTGACGCCTCGACGTTTCTCCTCGAGGATCAGATTGCGGATGGCTTCCGCAGAAACGGGATCGAGACCCTCGGTTGGTTCATCCAGGAAGAGGATGCGCGGTTGGTTTACGAGCGCGCGCGCGACCATCAGGCGTTGCTTCATGCCTTTAGAATAACCTGCCACCCGATCCTTGCCGCGGCTGTCCAGGCCGACGCGTTGGAGCAGAGCCTGGGCGTCGAAGTTCTTGACCCCGAACAACTGGGCAAACAGTTTCAAGTTCTCGATGCCCGTCATCTGTTCATACAGATTGGCGATCTCGAAGCAGACGCCGATCTGGGCTTGCACAGCTTCGGGCTGCCGCGCGACATCCATGCCGAGCAACGTCGCCTTGCCCGCTTTGGGGCGTAGCTGGCCTGTCAGCATTCCAACGGTGGTTGTTTTGCCCGCGCCGTTGGGGCCGAGAAAGCCGAGAATCTCGCCTTCGGCGACATTGAAGCTGATATGGTCCACAGCCACCAGTTGGCCATACCGGTACATCAGATTGTCAGCGACGATTGCCTGTTGTGCCATGTTTCCTCCTCCGAGGCGTGCGATGGATCACCAGTGAGCCATAATACCACAGAATCGCGACCCGCCCAAAGCCCGTGGCGAGACCGTCACGAGTTTGGGACATGCTCTTGCGGGATAGGCCAGACGATGCTCAGACCGGCACAGATGGTGGTCATGGGCAAGCGGCTGACATCATACCCGGTCAACTGCAGCGGACACTTGCCCCG